>Ga0172382_10000016_pt1 | contig 287987 bp, 280 predicted proteins | sample Leawel138RmetaG_FD_122245 | JGI IMG/M metagenome (GOLD analysis project Ga0172382, IMG submission 122245) | Leachate microbial communities from a municipal landfill in Southern Ontario, Canada - Leachate well 138R metaG | ecosystem: Engineered > Solid waste > Landfill > Unclassified | place... | reverse complement strand
TCTGTTTGCGGGGGTAAAATTCACCGATGGATTGCCGGCCAATCAAATCCTGCCGGATGACCAACAGACCGCCGCCTGAAGCTATGTCAGTAAATGCTCATACACCAGAATTGACTATAGCTCGAGCGCAGCGGGACGCGGTGCTTTTGCTGGAGATTCAGCGGATCTGGCAGGCGCACCTGCAGGTCTACGGTGCGGATAAGGTCTGGAAGCAGATGAATCGCGAGGGGATACCGGTAGCACGTTGTACCGTAGAGCGCCTGATGCGGCATCTGGGCATACAGGGGGTAGTCTGCGGCAAACGGATCCGCACCACGGTTCCAGATACCCAGGTGCCCTGCCCACGAGACCGGGTCCACCGGATTTTTCGGGCGGAGCGGCCTGACCAGCTCTGGGTGTCGGATTTCACCTACGTTTCCACTTGGCAGGGTTGGCTCTATGTCGCTTTTGTGATCGATGTTTTTGCGCGTCGGATTGTGGGGTGGCAGGTCAGCTCAACCATGCATACGGACTTCGTGCTGGATGCCTTGGAACAAGCGCTACACGCCCGACAACCGCAGCGGGACCAATCCCTGATTCACCACAGCGACCGGGGTTCGCAATACGTCAGCATCCGCTATACAGAACGGCTTGCCGAGGCGGGCATTGAACCCTCTGTGGGGAGCAAGGGAGATAGCTACGACAACGCCCTGGCAGAAACCATCAATGGACTGTACAAGGCCGAACTGATCCATCGTCGTGCGCCCTGGAAAACCAAAGCGTCCCTGGAACTGGCCACCCTAGAATGGGTGCATTGGTTTAACCATCACCGACTTCTGGAACCCTTGGGATATATCCCTCCGGCAGAAGCTGAGGCACAATATTATCAGGAACTCGCCCGTCAGGCCGGTAAAGCGGCATGACTTACATTAATCAGCCTCCACAATACCCGGGGCGGTTCACTATTGCTTGTCTCTCTAGCGGCAGCCGCATTCGTTTCGTCGCCCCTGCATAGTGTCACTAGAGCGAGGATCAAGATGTATGCTCTTCCTGATGTGCGTAAATACGAAAAGATTCATGGAAGGCTTTCGTCAATCCATTTATAACATCATGACGCATACACTCCATACCCTCACATGGTTTGAAGCATGGGGCACAAGGGACAGGCTGCCGCATAATATGTACTGTTTTGCCAATAGGTTGCCATTGTCGGTAATCAGTCACACCGCTCCAAAATGATAAAACTGGGACTCCAGCCATTGCTCCAGCATGCGCCGCAAATGTCTCGACTGTAATCACCCCAGCAGATTGTGAAATACACTCCATGAAGGTGAAGACATCAAATACTCCGAATGTTGGTTTTATTCTATCATTACTAAGGCCTAATCTTTCCCATAGGTAGGCTTCACTTTCGGTTCCAGTCAATACAATGTTGACGGTAGTGTTCATGAGCAACCAAGTGATGATTTCCGTACTTCTAACTGCATCAAGCGTTCTTTCTTTTTCACGGCTTCCAAGATGTACTACGATATATGTACTCACACCAACAGTGTTGCGCACCGTTAGTAAGGCAGCGTGTTGGTCATACATAATATGTGGTCTGCCAGCAGATATATTCGGGCATATTTGCTTTAGCGCATCTATGTAGTGTCCCGTCTCATGAATGCCTTCGACCCATGGGGCGACTTCATCCAAAGCAAAGGAGAAACCTCCCGTGGCAAACCCGACTATGTAATTTGAAATTCCTGATAAATACAGAGGAAGTACGCCATTATCCATGAATGCACGAAGACATACTGTAGCGTCGTATCGCTGCTGAAGACGTTTGAATGCTTGATGACTTTTCGGTATATCTAATAGGTACTTTTTTCCAAATCGATTATCCATCGTATAAAAATGAGTGAATCTAGTGTCATGCTGTAGTATATGGTAGACGTCATTATTGGTCATGATGTCGATTTCACACTGGGGCATATGCTTCTTCAAAGAGTCTAGGACGGCGGTGAGTAGCAAGGCGTCTCCGAAGCCTCCGAAGTGTACTAAAAGTAATTTGTTGACTTTGATAGGTTTCTTGTTCTTCCGCCACCTGAGAAAAATGATCTTACAGATATTATTGAGGACCGTTAAAACGGCATTGATACTCTTCTTTCTGGTGAAGTACCCATCCACTATTTGCTGCTGGGGATGTGATCTCATCTGGTAGTATCCTTTTGGTTAGTCAAAAAGGCTATTGTCCAAGCAACTTGTTTTTTATGGTCCTTAGTTTTCTGGATATTCTTCCGCGAAACCAAAAATATGAAAGCTCTTTATCGCTTATATTTCTGGTGAGTATATGCATGCTTTGTGAAAAGCTTTGGCATTTGAGGCCGAATCGTTTTGCCAGAATCGACAACGCCTTTTCAGAGAACAGACTTATGTGTCCGTTCCTCGGCGCGGCGTACCACCAAGAGAGACGTTGGTCGTTCGTTACTGCACTGTCGCTCGTGCATGTACCTATTAATACTATCAGTCTGTCGTGATTTGCTAGGTCAACGAGTTTAGCCATCAAGCCTACAGGGTCAGACGCATGCTCCAGAACTTCTATGGCGGAGCAAAAGTTATAGCTGCCAATCTTGGCGTCGTCCATTGAAGATGCCCCATAAGGATCGTAACAATCATACTCATAGCCAAGCTCTCTGAGAATTTTCGCTGTTACACCATTTCCACCGCCATAATCAAGGCCCACCACAGATGATTTCTTTGTGGACAATAGGGTGTCGATAAAAAATGAATTTCTTTTTGGTCGTGAATCCAGATACTCAGGGTCCACCTTTATGTAGTCGGAATTGTAGATGTGCTTGCACCACATCTCCTCATTGAATTCGTCGAAGTATGTGGTGAATATGAAGCCACAGTTTCCGCATCTGTGATAAATCACTGGAATCAGTGAGGGCGTATCTGGGTACAGAGGTGCTTCACATTGCTTCAATAGATCAACTAGATCGAAAGGCATAGCTGTTGATTCGCAAATCTTACATTTGGATTTTGGATGCGATCTGTATCGTAATGATTCTGAGTTTGCTCGCGCTATCAGGCTATCTTCCATTAGTGTTCAACCAGTTAAGTTTAGTAACTTTAATCTTTAGCGCGGGCGGTGCAATAAACCATGATGTTCCTGTTGCTAAGAGCACTGATAATATCCCTAAAATAATGGTGTTCACTGCTGAAAGGTGCATACAGCTTGCTATTATAGATAAAGATATGGCTGGAACAGTCGGTGTTATACCACGCAAGAATACCTTCATGCTGTTGGTGACGATGAAGCAAAAGATTGCATCGGCCGCACTTCTTAACATCCAACTTATTGCAGCACCGTAAATACCTAACCAGGCCACAAAAATCCAAAGTAAAGCTAAGAATGGAATCAATTCAAAAATATAAAATTTTGCCATGATGTCCGGGCGACCCTGCGCAGGAAGTAAGTTGTGCGGAACATAGTTGGGACCATTTATCCATACCCCTATCAGTAATATGATAGCGACAGGATAGTATGTTGTGGCCAGAACATGGCCTATCCACAAGTTGAAGAATGGATGCATGAGCACTATTGCAAGCACAATAAGTGGCGTCTGTATGGCCACCAATGCCAAAATCCCATCATTAAGGAGTTGTCTTGTGTTCTCCTCGTTACTTTTAGAAAACCGTGGAAAGAGGGTAGTGCTTAAGGCCAATGGCAGGTAGGCGAATCGTTGCGTTAGACTGTAAGGTACGGTGTATGCGGTGACGGCAGCGGCACCGATCATGCCGCCTACGAAAAATCGATCCACGATAGAAAGAAATGGTGTGGTCAACCCTGAAACACTTATCCACCCACCAAAGCGTAGCAGTGGCCCAATTTCAGTCTGGTGTACATGGGGTGTTCCGTGTAAGGGTAAGGTATGGGCTGTAGCGGCAATCATAACGACAACGCCGATCAGCCGTCCGGTGAGTGCAGCAGCCAATAGAATTGGCATCGAAGTGTGGCCGATCAAAGCCACCGCCAGTGGCAACACCTGCAAGCCTATTACACCTGTCATCTGACTGATGCTGAGAGCCAGAAACGCTTGGCGCGCTTCCAAGGCACCAGCGAGTACGGAAATGACGGCTGTCAGCGGTACTATTGCGGCAAGCCAGGGAATGGCATTTTCCATTTCTGTGCGGAGGTTTGCAGGGATGCGGAATATCGTCGCAAAAAGCCAGTGTCCAAGAACAAATAGAATGATAGCGCCAATAATCCCCATTGCACTGGAAATGAGAAACGCTGTCCAGAACGTGTGATTACGTTCTGTAATGTCGTCTTGGCGAGCTATGCGTTGGGCAACTGCACGGCCCAATCCTAAATCAAATGCACCGAAGTATCCGAGAAAGGTAAAGGCCAGCAGCAGAACACCATAGCGGACTTCACCAATTTCCTTGAGGTATAGGGGTACGGTAGCAAGTCCGACGACGGTGGGCACCAGCAGGCCCGCAAGATTGATCAAGGTAGATCGTCCTATCCCTGGGTTTTTCTCTTTGCTGGTTTCAGACGCGGCTGCATCTTGCTCTTCACGCATCCGCTGGCACGCAATAGCTCTGATGACGCATAGTGTTTGTCAATCTACCCACAAACCGGCGAGGCTGAGGGGGACGGCGGCGAAGGGGTCGATGGCGGCGCAATCCTGATCGGCCCATGTGCCGAGGAGCAGCCAGTGGCCCGCTTGGTTGGTGTAGGCTTCCAGCGTGCGGGCGGTGGTGTCGATCATCCAGCAGTGGCCGACCCCGGCGGCGGCGTACAGAGGCATTTTCAGGGTGCGGTCGGTGCGGGTGGTGGCCGGGGAGAGTACCTCGCAGACCCAGTCTGGGGCCATTCCAAAATACGCAGTTTCGGGGAGGCGCGGCATCCGTTTGCGTTGCCATCCAGCAATATCCGGGACGAGAATGTCGTTGTTCAGGTGCAATTCGGGTTCGTCGAGTATCCACCATCCGCCGGGGCCGTCGCCATTGCCTTGGTCAAAGGGCGTACCCAGTTTGTTTCCGAGCGCCGAACTGGCCCGAGTATGGGCCGGGGCTGGGCGTGGCTGCGTAACTAGTTGGCCGCCGATAATTTCGCCGATGACATTTTCGGGCAGGTCAAACAGGTCTTCATAGCGCGCTTGTCGCTCTGCTACTGCCATGCGGGGCCTCATCATCGGTGAATGGGTATGCTCCGCAGATTAGGCAGCCGCTTCGCGCCTGTCAACGTGCGCTTGCGGAACGGGAGACTATTGTCCGGCCTGTGCGGCTTTTTGGTGTGACTCAGCCGCGTGTTTCTGATCTGGTGCGTGGCAAGATTAACCTGTTTAGTCTGGACATGCTGGTGAACATGGCGACAGCAGCCGGGCTGCACATAGAGCTGCGGGTGCTGAATGCAGCCTGATGCTGATAATGACGTTTACTGAATGCTGAAAGATTGTCAAAAAAAACCATATAGGTTAATGTGGATCTATGGAAAAGCGCACCGCACACTGCAAGCTGATCGTCATAAAAGAGCTGATGCGTGCAGGCAAAGTGCGCACCACGCAGGCGGCACGTATGGGTGCCCATGCTATGGGTCTCGACTACGCCGGAATGTTGGCCACCGTGTTAGCGCTTACGCCCACAGATTTTTACAAAAGCATGACCACCCATGCCGATCATGCGGTCTGGCAGGATGTGTATCGACCGAATACCCCTGCAGGAGAGGTTTACCTGAAGCTGACGGTGGTGGATGACGTGCTGATTGTGTCTTTTAAGGAGTTATGACGATGAAATGTCCGGTATGCGGTGCAGCGGAGCTGGTTTACGACACGCGCGATATGCCCTACACCTATAAAGGGGAGACGACCATCATTCCAAGCGTCACGGGAGACTATTGTCCGGCCTGTGCGGAATCTCTTCTGGATGCGAGCGAAACAGACCGCGTCATGCGCGAGATGCGTTCTTTCTCCCGGCAGGTCAATGCCGCCATAGTGGACCCAGGATTTATTGTGCGTGTGCGTAAAGAGTTGGCTTTGGATCAACGGCAAGCGGCAGAAATCTTCGGGGGTGGTGTGAATGCGTTCTCGCGCTATGAAACGGGCAAGACCAAGCCGCCGTTGTCCCTAGTGAAGTTGCTCAAGGTATTGGATAAGCATCCGGATTTGCTCAACGAAGTGCGCTGAAGTTGATGGGGTCCATTATACTCACAGCCGGACGCCCTCTTGTGCAATATTTTTTAATAACAGCGGATTAACGTAGAGTTCCGGATGCTCCCATTCGTCCATCCATACGGGTAATGGGGAGATGTTGATGCCTGTTTCTAATAACACATCAAACGCTACATCGGTCATTGCTAGTTTGATCGGCAGAAAGCGCTGGTGCGACCCACGCAGGAGTATCGCTACATCCGCATCGCTGTCCGGTCGGTGTGTTTGTCGCGCACGACTGCCAAACAGGATCACTCCGGCCATGTCGTAGAGCTTGTCTAGGCGTTGAATAAACAGCCGAGTGGCCTGTAGGGTGTCAGGATCAAGATCTGAAGTTTTCATGAATGCTTACCGCACTAATCCTGCAAATAGTCGTCCGCACTCTCACCTCATCATCGGTGAATGGGTATGCCCCGCAGATTAGGCCGCCGCCTCGCGCCTGTCAACGTGCGCCTCTGTAGTCCGCGACAAGCCGAATTTCCTCTGCACGCTTCAAAATACGTCCCAGTTCTTTGGGCGCTTGATCGTTTTTTTACGAGATGCAAGCTAATGTGAGGTGACCGTAGAGAAAAACAGCAGCTTTTTTTTCAAACATGGTCTAGAATCCTTCAGAGTTAGTCAGGTATAAGGTCCAGTAACAATGGAAGTAGTAAATATTCATGCAATAAAGGCCCAGCTATCCGTGTATCTCAGCAAAGTAGAGCAGGGCGAAACCGTCATTATTGCGCGTCGTAATAAAGCAATCGCCGAATTGCGACCGATTGCGACCGACCGCCTAGCCAGAAAAAGTCGACCCATGGGCCGGGCAACCGGAAAAATACATTGGGTCGAGGACACCTTTGCTCCCCTGTCTGATACAGAACTGGTCGATTGGTACGATACCCATCGGGATGACCCACTAGCTATTGGGGCCGTATCGGGAAAAATCTGATGCTGCTGTTGGATACCTGTACGCTGATCTGGTGGTTGGCGCAGGAAGACAAGATTCCGCCGGCCTCGCGCCGTCATATTGCCGAGGATCTGGAAGTCTGCGTCAGCGTGATCACGGTTTGGGAAATCTTGGTCAAACACGCCAACGGAAAACTGGTCATTGAGAGCGGATCCGAGTCGGTTTTTAATTACATACTGCAGCAAATAGACGCATCGGATTTTCAGCGCATCGCTCTGGTTGATACGGACCTTCGTCATCTTTCGCAACTGCCGGCGATTCATCGAGATCCTTTCGATCGCATGCTGATTTGTCAGGCGATCGAGCGTGGACTGACCTTGGTGACTCCTGATCCAATCATCAAACAATATCCTGTTCGAACACTTTGGCTGTAGGGGTCCCCTCAGAAAGTTCCTGCGAGGTCTCTGAATAACCAGTATTTGCTGGTTAAGGTATATTCCATCACCTGTCATTCAGAGCTAATGTGAACTTAGTTCCATTTGCGCAGTTCCCGGAAATTGTGAAATTCCCAGTGACCGCCCCAGAGCTTGGCATATATTTTCCGAAATTCAGGTTGGTTGCGCTGATTTTGCAAAGTGCCGCCACGTTTGCAGTGACCGTGAATGTGGTCGCGGCTGTGCTTGCCTGCGTAATCTCAGTACCTGTAAGCAACAAAGAGATGCCTGCCATTGCAAACCACGATCGTTTGAATTTCATAATGTCACTGATTATCACGATGGTTCACCATACCCTGCGAGGGCGTAAAGGATTCTGAATGCACAACATTTGAGGATATCCCTGATTATTTGTAAACGAATCTATTGCTTGTCTCTCTAATGAGATACACAATTGACTTAGGTAACTGGAGGAATCCTCATGGCACAAACCTCAATGCTGCATGTTCGCGTAGACGACGAGCTGAAAGCGGATGCGGCAGAAAAACTCGCCAATGTCGGCCTGACACTTTCGGACGCTGTGCGTATCCTGCTCACGCGTGTGAGCAAAGAAGGCGGTTTGCCGATGGGTCTGGTTGCTGATCCCGATGTCTATGACGCCTGGTTTCGGGAAATGGTGCATGAAGCACTGAATGACAAGCGACCGGCGGTCCCCCATCAGCAGGTCATGGATGCAGCGCAATCGCTCATTGACCGGAAGCGTCGTGCCCGTACTTGAGTGGCGGGAAGTGGCCCGCGCTTGATTCTGGTGGCATAATCCGGCGCAACCCTATAATGCGCATATCATCTTAACGGCGGTACATCCTGAAGCTGTCCACAATAACTCCACAAAACGTCCACATTGTTCTGATCAATTGGAATAGTTTGGCCGACACCCGCCGTTGTTTGCGGGCGCTGCGCGTGCTCACCGAAAAACCGGGGCATATTTGGGTGGTGGATAATCACTCTACGGACGGCAGCGCCGATGCCCTAGAACCATGGATAGCCCGCAGCGGTTTGCCGGCGACTCTGTTGCGCAATGCCGAGAATCTGGGATTTGGCGGCGGGTGTAATGTAGGTATTCGTCAGGCCCTACAAATGGGTGCCGAAGCCGTCTGGTTGCTGAATAATGACGCCATCGTCGACAAACATGCTCTCAGCGCCCTGATCGCTGAACTCCAGCGCGACCCGCAGGTGGGCGCGGTCGGTTCGGTCATCTACGATCTGGAACACCCGCAAAGCGTGCAGGTCTGGGGGGGAGGACGGGTGATACGCTGGGCGGGCTTGGGACATCATGCCACCAAAGCGCTTCCTACAGCGCGGCTCGACTACCTGATGGGTGCCAGCATTTTGCTGCGCCAAGAAGCACTAGCGCAGGTAGGGCTTTTTGATGCGGCTCGCTACTTTATGTATTGGGAAGATACCGATCTCTGTTTTCGCCTGCGTGCCCAAGGCTGGAAACTGGCCGTGGCCGAGGGCTCTCGCATTTGGCATCAGCATTCTTCGAGTTTGGGGCATGACAACCCTCTCAAGGACTACTACGTCACGACTTCGGCAAGATATTTTTTGTCCAGTTATAGTCGCCATCCGCGACTCGCGCTCGCTATCGGCTCGCTGTCACGGATGCTCAAGCGGCTGCGATATGGACAATGGACGAATATCCGCGCTATTCGGGAAGGCTGGCGCGGGTTGCCCTATAGCCATCAGTCTCTCATGCACGTACCGCTGCCGCAGACCGAGCGCCGCCGCACGGTGCGCGTTGCGGTGGAGGCGACCACGCTGCAAGGCCGGCCAGCCGGTATTGGCCACTTTGGCGAGGAGCTTACGCGTGCGCTGTCTACAGATCCAGCGATCAATCTCGCTTATTTCACGACGACGGGTTGTTCTTCTACCCCTCCTCATCCTGCTGGATTACGGATTCCTCAGCGATCCGACTGGAAAAAGAAAATTCCTCTGGGACGAGAGCTACAATTTATCCTGCAAGGGTGGCAACTGGAGCGGCTCAAACGCCACTGCCGGCCAGAAGTGATACTCGGCACTAATTATGTCCTTCCGCGCAGCCGCTCCCCACAGGTTTTGGTAGTGCATGATTTATCGCATTTGCGTAATCCAGAAACCCATCCGCCGGGACGGGTGCGTTTTTTGAATCGCCATCTTCGCCCTGCGCTGGAAAGAGCTACTGCCGTCATCACGATTTCGCACTTTTCCGAGCAGGAGCTCCTGCATTTTTATCCCGAACTCGCAGGACGTATTCATGTGGTATATCCGGGCATAGCGGATCGATTTGGCAGTTCTGTCAGCGAAGATACGCGGCGATCGTTGCGGGTGGCGCTGGATGGTGATTCACGATCGTATTTCCTGTTTTTATCGACGCTGGAACCCCGCAAAAATCTGGAACGCCTGCTGCTGGCCTATGAAGGACTACCTGAACGGATCAAGCGGGCGCATCCTTTGGTTCTGGTGGGACAAATGGGTTGGCAAGAAAGTGGTTTTGCACCCACACTGGAGCGTCTACAAGCCAAAGGAGAAATACTATTAACGGGTTACTTGCGTGATGAATTGTTGCCCGCCCTCTTTGAGCGCGCGGTCGCCTTGCTGTATCCCTCACTGTACGAAGGTTTTGGTCTGCCTCCCATAGAAGCCATGGGTTGCGGATGTCCGGTACTAGCCAGCAATGTAACCGCTATCCCAGAAGTCTGCGGTGACGCTGCACTCTACTGTGATCCGCTGGATGTGGAATCCATACGTGCGGGCATACTCCGTCTTGCTGAAGACTCCGTGTTGCGGAGAAGCCTATCCGAAAAGGGCAAAGAACAGGCCTCCAAATATAATTGGCAAAAAGCTGGGGAGCAGATACTGAGGATTGTGCGTGAGGTGGCGGGGCGGGGGTGACAGGTGGTACCATTACGACGGACCGTGCATCTATTTAACTCTTTAATAATTACCTGATCAGGATGTTATACTTGTGAAAGATTTAATGCCTCTGTTGGTCCTATGAACAAAAACCTACGTGATCTTTATGGCGTACATCAGGGAAAGGTGTCAGATAAATGGTCCTTGTATCTAGATGAATACGAAAGGATATTTTCTCATTATCGTGATTTGCCGATTAGGCTTCTGGAAATTGGGATACAGAATGGAGGGTCTTTAGAAATTTGGGGGGAGTACTTCCCAAAAGCAATGATGTTGGTTGGAGTAGACATTAATCTAAGCTGTCGTGCCCTAAAGTATGATGATCCACGCATATCGGTAGTGGTCGGTGATGCAAATAGCAATGAGTCTCGAACAGAGATATTAACGAAGTCGATTGATTTTGACTTAATTATCGATGATGGTTCGCATAAATCATCGGATATCGTGAAAACATTTGCTTACTATTTCCCTTTCCTGGCTGATGGAGGGATCTTTGTTGCGGAAGACTTGCATTGCAGTTACTGGAGAGAATTTGAAGGAGGGCTATACGATCCATATTCTTCCTTGTCATTTTTTAAGCATTTAGCTGATATCGTGGGGCAAGAGCATTGGGGAGTGAGTAAGGCTAGTTCGGAGGTATTGTCTGGATTTTCTAAATATTACGATATTTCCTTTAATAGTACTTCACTTGAGCACATTCACTCAGTCGAGTTTGTGAACTCAATGTGCATCGTCAGAAAGCTCCCTACGGATTATAATTGTCTTGGTAAAAGAGTGATTGTTGGTGATGAGGCGGAAGTTGATGCTGAGGTTCTGAAGGTTAATAAAACTTTGATAGAGCCGCCTTCTCAGTATGATAATAATTGGACTAAGTTGGCGGTGGATCCGGCAGAGGAGTATTTGGCGCTTAGATCAGAACTGATGCTGGAAATTGAACAGAATGCAGCAATAAAAGCGGAACTTGCTAAAATTTTAACAAGTAGATCTTGGCGGAGTACGGCTATTTTACGTAATATTGCAGCCTTACTGAGGAAGTTATTTTGATGACTTTAAATGGATAGTTTATTGTTTTTATGGGCCTTAGTTCTCCGGGGTGTAATTTATGATTAATTTCACTAAAAAAATAATCATATATTGGAAAAGTCGAGGGACAAGGCTTTTCATAAAAAAGGTGCTTCAAAAACTTTCGCTGCAATTATCCTCTAGAAAAAAAAGAATTAGTCAAGAGGTTGATTGTAATGAGGTTGATTGTAATGTTGAAGTGGTGACTGCAAGAACCTATCTGGATAAATGGTATTTTATTGCTCGTCCAATGGTGACTTATCGTCAAAGTGAGGCGGGAATATCTAGGGTAAATATAGTAACTGATAGTGTTCGCGCCGGGAGCCTATTCGGCGGGGTTGGTACTGCCTTGCTGTTTGGTGTGTGTTTGTCAAATAGACTTGGCGCTAACCTTAGGATTATTACGAGAACAGAAGAGCCAGACGAGTTGAGGGTGAATAGTTTTCTTAAGCTGTACAATCTTTTCCCAGAGAAGGAACTACAGTTTAAGTTTGAGCCTTGTGATGATGGCGGAAACGGTGTTGATTTTTCCGAAAATGATCTCTTTGTAACGACCTCTTGGTGGACGACGGCATCAACACTGCCTAGTGTTCCGGCGGGACAGATAATTTATTTGCTTCAAGAAGATGAACGAATGTTCTATCCGGTAGGCGATGACTGGATACGTGCCCATAGAATGATGAGTGACGATCAAATCCACATAGTGGTGAATACAGAATTATTGTTTGAGTATTTGGTATCCAATGGATTTTACAATATTTCAGAACGAGGAGTTTGGTTTGAGCCTGCATTTCCTTCTGAAATATACTCTAGAGGTGGACCAAAAGATGCGGGTGAACCTAAAAGACTTTTTTTTTATGCGAGACCAAATAATCCTAGGAATTTATTTCGGCTAGGATTGGAAGTAATTGATCGTGCGCTTATGAAGCGTGTCATTGATCCTGACCGTTGGGAAATAGTTTTTGTTGGAAGTGATATCCCGGATGTTGAATTGTTTGGCGGAGTGCGACCTGTTTGTTATAAAAGTCTTTCGTGGCATGAATATGCGCAGTTGCTCGGATCAGTAGATGTAGGTGTGAGTTTGATGAGTACACCCCATCCTAGTTATCCTCCTTTGGATCTGGCTGCATCTGGCTCTATTGTGGTAACCAATAAGTTTAAGTCAAAGAGAGAGTTATATAAATATTCTGAGAACATAATATGTTCAGATCTTGATGTTGACTCTTTAGTATCCGCGATTGATTTTGCGGTTCGGTTATCTGAAGATATTGAGGTAAGAAATCAAAATTACATAAATAGCGGCTTGAAGCGCGACTGGGGCTCATCTTTTGCAAAGGTCATTGATCATTTAGTAGGTGTTGCTCTTGATCACCATTAATATTGATAATTTTGACTATTCCGAGCCATGGGCACTTTCTTTCGATGAAAGGTTAGGTATGCTTTTATCTGGAAGTTTAAAAATTGCATACTTCTATGAGGAGCCAAATAATAGTACATTTAGGTATCGGGCTCATAATATGTCCGAGGCTTTGAATTTTTTGAGTGATAGATCTGTTTCTGCTTCATACTTTTTTTTGTCTGACTTACCTAATGTGCGATCAATCGTAGATGCGGCTGATTTGCTGGTGATTTGTCGCTCTCGTTATAGTTTACAATTGAATTGCCTGATTCAACGGTTTCGTTGTCAAAGAAAAAAAGTACTTTTTGACATTGATGATCTCGTTTTCGATGTTGACTATGCTCATCTTCTTATTAATTCTCTTGCGAATAATGGAGCATCTTCGCTGGTCATGGATCAGTGGTTTGCGTATATCAGTAGAATGGGTGCTGCTCTGAAAATGTGCGACGGCGCAATCACCACTAATAATTTTTTGGCTAGCAGAGTTACTGAATTTAGTGGTCTTTCTGCTGCTGTTGTGCCTAACTTTTTGAACTCCGCTCAGCAGCTGTATTCTGATACTATCTATTCAGCAAAGACTAATGGTGAATTTTCTACCAATGGTAAGAGAACTCTTGGTTATTTTAGTGGCTCTCCATCTCATAAGCTTGACTTTGCTTTGGTGGTTCCGTCCCTTGCGCAGTTACTAGAGGATGATGAATCAATAGAGCTAGTTGTTGCTGGATATATCGAACTAGAGCACTCCTTATCCAAATTTGGTAATCGTATTCGTTATTATCCATTTCAAGATTACGTTAATCTTCAAAAACTTATTGCTTCGGTTGATCTCAACTTGGTGCCTTTGCAAGATAATATTTTTACGAATTGCAAATCGGAACTTAAGTATTTCGAAGCAGGTGTTGTTGGCGTCCCTTCCGTAGCTTCCCCGGTTTTCACTTATCGCGGATCAATATCTCACGGCGAAAATGGTTATCTAGCAAGATCATACCAATGGACCGAGACGATTGCTCGTGCTCTTGATGATATTTCTTCCTCCAAGAGGATAGCGAACTGTGCACGGTCGCACTCCCAGTCTAATTATTCTTGGGATTCACAGTTCGACACTATATTGAATGCACTCACTCCCTTTGTTAATCTATAAGTTGTGTTGATTATATATATCATCGCTGTAATAATTATAACTTATTTTCCTTAGTTAAGGGGATGCGTTTAAGCAACCCGCCTTCCCAAATTTTGGGACCTAACCGATCCTGTCCGCGTTTGAAGAAAAAACCTGACTAATTCCAGTTCTTCGAGAAAGTCTAGCCGTTGATGGCTTCTTCCGATGGATTCCATCAGGGCCAGCAGGCTTATCGTATTGCATCAAAGGCCAGATATCCAATATCATTTGCACACACGGAGGCATCCATATAGGAATTTTGGATGATTCCTAACATTATTAGCAATATAAAACGATTACGATCAACAGGCTCAATATGAAGATAAGATTCCTTGTTTAATATTGTTCTAATTAATTATCCTCTGTTATCTGAAGTGTTATGAGTAGCGCAGAGTTTTCATGGCCTGCTATCTCATGGCCCCAGCGTTTGTTGAGTTCATTGCACCAAATTGCCACAGGGTGGATCGCATCTTCCAGATGAAGTCGAAAAAATAGTCGTTCTTGTCCGTGTAAGTGGATTCCGCCTTGACTGAAATTCAATGGGAGCATGGCGTTGTTATCCCGGGATTTTTTTTTCGTGTAGTGTGCGTAACCCGTTTGACCATCTCCATCTTGCAACTGCAAAACTAGTGTACCATTTGATCCATTAAAATTTCCGATAGTTAGTAGTGTGATGCCTTTCAGAGTGCCGCGAACGCCTGTAGGTACCAGAAAACTCCCGGAAACCTCGTTCTCTGGCGATAAAATCAGAGGTCCCGCATTCATCTGCGCAAGACCATAAGGGATTGCTACGGATATACATTCGGAGCGCCATGGATGATTTATTCGCGGGGGCGATGCTAAGGAGAAGTCTTCTCTCTCAAGTGTGAGGTTGGGATTATAAGCGGGGTCATTTTGGAGCAAAACTCCCCAGCGCCATTGCATATACGCACGCTCCAGAGCAAATCGGCGTAATTTGTCTGTTCGCACCATGTCGCTGCCACGTGATTTGAACTCATGATGATAAAGCTGCGCCTGCGGAAGCCAAACATTTCGTAAGCTGGCTTCTCTTATACGCAAGCACAGATCCACGTCATTGAAAGCTACGGTAAGCTCTTGGGTCATGCCTCCCACCCGCTCCCAAAGATCTTTTCGCATCAGCAGGCAGGCCGCTGTTACAGCGCTGAAGTTTTGCATCAAGGCTCCACGCCCACAATATCCAAAACTTTCATTGTAGAACGATCTATGTGCATGTCCTGCTATGCCATCCAATCCCAATATGACTCCCCCGTGTTGAATGGTTTCGTCTGGGTACAGCAGCTTGGCGCCTACGGCCCCAATGCCTTGGCGCTGGCCCTGTGCAAGCATTTCAGTCAACCACTGCTCAGCAATTACCTCTGTGTCATTGTTGAGCAGGCAGATATATTCACCACGGGATTGCGGGACTGCCCAATTATGCATTGCGGCATAATCAAAGGGATAAGGGTAAGACAACACCCGCAGGTCGGGGCGTTTTTGAATCTCAGCGAGGTAGGCCAAGGTTTCCGGATCATCACTCTGATTGTCAATGATTATTACCTCGGTGTTGGAGTAGCTGGTCCGACTGAGGCTATCAAGGCACTGGCGAAGAACGGAAAGTTTGTTTCGAGTAGGGATGATGATACTAACCAAAGGATTCCCACTGACAGTATAATGAGGGAGGTGGAATGCCCCATTGCAAACGCTCTCCAAAGCAGCGTATTCATCCCGTCGCTCCAAAGTTTCGGTAAGTGCCCTTTTCGCAGCGTCGACCACATAAGGTTTGGCCCCTAGATCACTCGCTGTAGACCCGCTGAGCATCCGCCAGTGATACAAGATGGCTGGGATGTGACGAATTTTCACAGGCGATAAATTATCTGTGAAGCGAAGTACGAGATCCCAGTCTTGGCTACCTTCGAATCCTGGCCGGAAGCCGCCTATATTGAGCACTTGTTCTCGTTTATAAACCCCTAAATGACTGATATAGTTCTGACCTAAAAGAAGTTCGGGGTTCCAGTCAGGTTTGAAATAAGGGTCGCAGCGTCGGTCCTTCTCATCGATTTTGTCTTCATCACTGTAAATCAGTTCCACATCGGGATTATGCACAATCACCGAGGCCACCCAATATAAAGCGTGCTCGGACAGCATATCATCGTGATCTAGGAGTGCGATGTATTCTCCGGTGGCCAGAGCAAGTGCATCATTGGAGGTCACCGAGATATGACCATTTTCATTACGGTACATCACCCTGATCCGCTTATCCTCCTCCGAATATTCTGCAAGCACCTTGCGCACATGAGGTTGAGAAGATGCATCGTCAGTGATACATAATTCCCAGTGGGGATATATTTGCGTCTTGACCGATTCAATGGCCAGTCTCAGGAATTTTTCGGGTGCGTTATAGACCGGCATAATTACGGAGATCTTTGGGGAGTTTTCCCAAGTGTTGATCTGCAGTTGGATAGCCTCACGATCCACGTCATTGAGCGTATCGTGGCGACGTATCCAAGTCTGATAATTTTGCTCAGCGTGTGATGAGAGTAGTCGTTTTCCGATGATGCGTAGCCGCTGTTTAGGTCCGGCGGATATAGGAAGCTTATGATACAGAAACCGAGCAAAGGCTTGGCGCTGATTTTTTCCATGTGCATTTTTTGCGAATAAATATCGAACCACCAGAAATTTTTTTTTGACTAACTGCAGTGAGTTGGTGATACGCAAAAAAGTTGATTGGATAGTCATTAAATGGTTTTTAAAGTAGCTAATTCCGAAGTGGTGGTGCTTCTATCAACGTAGCCTTTCTCCACCATTACTCCTTTATCGAGGCGCACATACTGATTGCAAAACTTTTCAATCTGTTCTTGGCTATGCGAAACGAGAATGAGTGACATGCCTTTATTACGCATTTCGGCAATTTTCGCTAGGCACTTCTCCTGAAATGCTTGATCCCCAACAGCGAGAATTTCGTCCGCTAGCAATATATCTGGCTGAAGATGAACGGCAACAGCAAACCCCAGACGCATCTGCATGCCCGACGAGTAATGCTTCAGTGGAGTATCAATAAAATTCTCAAGTTCTGAAAATTCAATAATGTCTTTAACCTTGGGTCGGATATCTTTATTCAAAAATCCATAAAGGCTGGCGTTCAGAAAAATATTTTCATAGCCCGTGAGTTCTGGGTTGAAACCTACTCCGAGTTGGATCAGCGGAGCGACTCGACCATGGGTAATGACACGTCCCTTGGTGGGCTGCAGGATGCCGGCAATAATCTGCATGAGCGTGCTTTTACCAGAACCATTATGGCCCAGCAGCCCCAGTGCTTCCCCTTGTTCTAGGGTAAAGCTCACATTATCCAGAGCTAAAAAATGTTCGCGGCGTTCGCGTTTGCTTTTATGAAACAGCGCCAGGAACCGGGTTTTGAGTCCCATGGCCCGATTATGGCGCAGGATGAATTCTTTGCTGACATTCTCGACAATCACGGCGGGTGGCATCAGAGGTCTTCCACCAGATGTCGGGCTTTGCAGCGGAAGAGGATCATACCTACGGTGACGGTGGCGATGGTCCATCCACAGGCAATAATAACGTGGTTCAAAGCAGGCAGGGTGCCGGCATAGAGCAGGGCATGAAAAAGATCCATGAACTGCGTGAGCGGATTCAGTGAAATAATTTCGCGGGTGGTGGGTTTGAGCACGTTAATATCGTAGCCAATGGGGGTAAACCAGAACCCAAACATCAGGGCGATTTCAACAAGATGCTTGAGGTCACGAAACTCCACCTGCAATACCGAGAAGGTGAGTACAATGCCCCAAATAAACGCAATGTAGAGCCCCAGCGCCAAAGGGTAGAGCAGCAATCCCCAGTGGTAAACACCGCCTAAAAATGGATACAGCACCACGAGGATCAGGATGGCGATAATCCATAAGGCCAAGGTAAACAGTAGGCTAGACGTTGGCACGAGAATGCGTGGAAAGTAGATTTTCTGAATCAGCCCAGAGGCGCTGGTGAGGCTTTCACAGCTTTGCGCGATAGCTTGCGAGAACAGGTTGTAATGCAGTACGCCGATGACCAAATAAAGGATGTAGTGCGGCAGGTCGCTGCGAAAAACGTGTGTAAAAACAAAATCGTAGAGCAGTATCAGTGCCAGAGGGTTACCCAGTGACCACAAAAAACCTAAAGCCGCACCTTGGTAGCGTACTTTAAGATCTTTAATGACCAGATTGCGCACCAGATCACGATATTGCCAATAGGGGCGCAGGGTAGCGGTGATGGGATTGGGCAAGTGTTGTGCGTCTCTGACAGTGCTATTGATATTTGGCGTCCCCAGGGGGGTTCGAACCCCCGTTACCGCCGTGAAAGGGCGGTGTCCTAGGCCACTAGACGATGGGGACCTAGACAGCGCTGCAAATGCTACACAGAAGCGGGGAATAGGGCAAGCAGTTTTTGCACAAGGCAGCGCATAGCCCAATGAGGGCTTCTTCGGGTAGACTGAGGGCTGTGTGCCCTACAATCACTTGTTAAGAAGGATGTTATGGAAGAGCCAGAAGCCGTATTCATGATTGAACGTATTTATGTAAAAGACATTTCCTTTGAATCCCCCAATGCACCGCAGAGTTTTGTGCAGACCGAAGCGCCAACCGTGGATGTGGGCCTGAACACAGGCAGCACAGCCGTGCAGGGCATGGAGGGGCTGACGGAAGTGACTTTGACGGTGACTGTTAAGGCCAAGGCCGGTGACAGCACTTATTTTGCCGTAGAAGTGCAGCAGGCGGGATTATTCCGTATTCAGAATATCCCCGAAGAACACCTGCCGGCTTTGGTGGCGGTGCATTGCCCGACTATCCTGTTCCCCTATGCTCGGGAGGTGGTAGCGGATTTAGTGGGACGCGGTGGCTTCCAGCCCTTGCACCTGCATCCAGTCAACTTTGAGGCGCTGTTTCAGCAGGCGCAACAAGAGCAGTTGAACCACACGACGCAATAAGCGATGCGCTGGGCCGTACTCGGGGCCGGACATTGGGGCACTGCTCTGGCGGCACATTTAAGCCGTCAGGGGCATACGGTGCGGCTGTGGGGCCGGTGCCGGGAGCGTTTACCCGGCTATATGGAAGCCCACAGCCTGTCACCCCATTTTCCGCAGGTGGCCATACCGGCGGGTCTGCAGTCGGAACCCGATTTGTTGGCGGCGGTGACCGGGGTGGACGGTGTTCTCCTGGCACTGCCCAGCCAAAGTTTACGTGCCGTATTGTCGGCAATCCCTGAAAATCTTCCGTCGAACATGCCTTGGGTATTGGCTTCTAAGGGCTTGGAGTTACCGGCTGCGCTGCGCCTCGATCAAGTGGTGGAGCAGGTTCGGCCTGCGGCTAAATTGGTGGTTCTTTCCGGGCCGAGCTTTGCCCATGATCTGATTTTGGGGAAGCCTTTGGCGATGACGGCAGCCTCTGCGGATAGATTAGCGGCGCAAGCGGTGGTCGAGGCATTTGCCAGCGAGCAGATGCGGGTGTATCTGAGCGATGATGTGGCAGGTGTGTGTTTGGGGGGGGCTATCAAAAACGTTCTGGCGATTGCGGCGGGTATTTCCGATGGTCTGGAGCAGGGGGATAGCGCCCGTGCGGCGCTGATTACCCGAGGGATTGCGGAGTTGCACCGTCTGGGAACGGCCTTGGGTGGACGCACGGAAACGTTTATGGGCTTGGCCGGAGCCGGGGATTTGATTCTGACCGCGAGCAGTGATTTGTCGCGTAATCGGCGCGTGGGTCTGGGTTTGGGGCGCGGTCAACCTTTGGCGGAGGTGCTAAGTGCCATCGGTCAGGAGGCAGAGGGCGTGCCTGCGGCGCGGGCGCTCTATCAGTTGGCGCAACGTCTGGGTGTGGAAATGCCCATTACCGAGCAGGTTTATCGGGTGCTCTTTGAAGGGGCGGACGCGCGGCTGGCGAGTGCGCAACTGATGCGCCGTGCGCCCCGCGCTGAGCATGGGACTACGTCGCCGCTCGGAGAGCGTTAGCCCAATGGCGATATTGCGTTTGCCAGGTGGGGCGGATAGCCGTAAACGGATTCCTTTTGCGCCTTTTCGGACCATCGGCTTTTTGCTGGTGCAGTTTGTGGTATTGGCCTTGCTCCTGCTGGGGGTGCTGCTGGTTCACACCAATCAGGATCTGCATACGCTGGATGCTTATACGGCCTACATGGCCGAACTGGCGGACAGTTCTCAGCAAACTTTGCGCGATTGGCAGGCTCGTGGACCGATGGCAGGCTTGCAGGCTTTGCGAGCTGCCGAGGCGCGGATAGCGGCGATTCATCCGGATCAGGTGCAGCATAATCCGCACTGGGTACGGTTGCGGGAAATTCTCGCCGCCAATAATCCGGCGTTGCTACCACAGGCGTTACTGCAGCTTTCCGATATCAGCTTGAATGAACATCAGCGGGGTCGTCGCTTGGTGCTGGCGGCAGGACATGATGCCCGCTATACCCTGGTCGGGACGGCTATTGCGCTGTTCTCATTCATGATTTTTGTGCTGGTGACGCTGATTTTTTTCCGGTTGCGGATTCTTGGTCCCTTACGGCGTTTGCAGGGGGCGATGCGCTCGCTAGAAATCGGGGCCTTCCGGCGAGTGACTGAGGGACATGCTGATCCGGGAATCAGTCCGCTGCTGCAATATTACAATCATATGATCGAACGTCTGGAAGACCTCGAAAAAACCCGGCGACAGTATTTGCAGGATTTGCAGCGCGAGGTGAATGAGGCGGCGCATACCTTGGTGGCGCAGCAGGCTGCCGTGGCGCGTTCGGAGCGACTGGCGGCGGTGGGGGAGGCGGCCGCAGCCTTTGCTCATGAATTGCGGAATCCGCTCGCTGGACTGCAGGTGGGGTGTGCCAATATTCGTCGGGAGATTCAAGACCCTCAACTGTCCGAGCGGCTGGGTTTAATGGAAGAAGAGTTGCGGCGGGTCAGTCGCTTGCTGGATCAACAACTGCGGGGTGCGCGGCAGGTGCATGAGCAGGGTCGGCGGGTGAATCCCCGAGATACGGTCGAAACCTTGTTGAATCTGTTACGCTATCAGTCTCCATCGCATGTGGTTCTCAAGCTGTTACCGGGAGCATCTCGGGATTGCCTGCTGCCTTTGGATCAGTTTCGCCAAGCCTTGCTGAATCTGATCTTGAATGCTATTCAGGCCCTGGCCAGCGAAGGCGGTACCATCACCGTGGCTATTGTGCAGGCGGACCAGAAAATGCAGTTGACGGTGACGGATAATGGTCCGGGATTTCCTGAGCGCTTGTTGCGCGAGGGCATCCGTCCCTTCGCCAGTAGTAAGGAACAGGGCACAGGGTTGGGCTTGTCGATGGTACGCCGTTTTGTGCGTAGTCTGGGCGGGGAGGTGCAGTTGCGCAATCGTGATCCCCACGGGGCAGAGATTTTATTGATTCTGCCCTGTCCAGTTATGACCGAAAAGGAGTAGTCCTCGTGGCCGATGCTTTACTCATTATTGAAGACGAGATTTTTCTGGGTCGAGAAATGCGTCGCTTTTTCGAGAAAGAAGGTTGGGAGGTTTACTGGGCGGAACGTTTTGCTGATGCCGAACAAATGTTGTTGGATCAGGATCTCAGTCCTTTGGTAACTTTGGCAGACTTGAATCTTCCGGATGGTAATAGTCTGGATTTGCTGGAAAAAGTGCGGGCGAAAGCGGGTACGGGAGAGTGGATTTTTTTGACCGCCTTTGGCAGCGTGCCCGATTCGGTGCGGGCATTACGTCTTGGGGCTTACGATTTTCTGGAAAAACCCTGTGAGATGGAACGTCTGGAAATGGTGGTGCGTTCGGCGGGACGAGGTGCTCGAGCGCAACGCCGGGTAGCGGACGATACTTTCACCCAGCACCGTCGTTATCAGCCAGAAACTTATCTGGGTAAGAGTAGGGCGGCCGATGTGGTCCGGGATATGCTGGCGCGTCTGAGCCAGGTTCCCTATAGCGCCTTGGTCATCTCGGGGGAAACGGGGACGGGTAAGGGGCTGGCGGCGCGCATTCTGCACTACAGTGGGGCGCAGGCGAGTGGGCCGATGGTGGAAATCAATTGCGCGGCGCTCCCTCGGGAGTTGCTGGAATCGGAGCTTTTTGGTTATGAGTCCGGCGCTTTTACAGGCGCGGTGGCGCGGCACCGAGGGCTGGTTGAGCAAGCCAATGGCGGCACGTTGTTTCTGGATGAAATTTCGGAAATGGAACTGGAATTGCAAGCCAAGCTGCTCAAAGTGATAGAGGATCGTAGTCTGCGCCGCTTAGGGGGGGATCGGGCTATTTCGGTGGATGTGCGGTTTATCGCCGCCAGTAACCGCGATCTGGATGCGCAGGTGGCACAAGGTCGGTTTCGCGCCGATTTGTTCCATCGTTTGAGTGTGTTTCGTCTGGCTTTGCCTTCGCTGCGGGAGCGAAAAGAAGATCTGCAGGCTTTGGTGCCGCATTTTGTGGCTGAATTCAACGCGCAGGCGGGCAAGCGCGTGCATTATGTCAGTCCGGTCGTTTGGGAAGCTCTGGAAGCCTATGATTGGCCGGGAAATGTGCGGGAGCTGCGCAACGTCATCGAACGCGCCGTGCTGTTTTCGGATGCTGAAGATCTGCCTCTGGAGTGGTTGCAGTTACCGGGGGCGGTGAGTAGTGCCTGCCCCGTGCAGGGGGCCTGTCCGGTGGATGATCAGCATATTATTTTGCCTATGGATGGGAGTATGGATCTGGATGCCATGGAGAAGCAGATTATTCAGCGCGTTTTGGATAGGGCCAGTGGTAATGTGACCCAAGCTGCGCGGCTTCTGGGAATCACCCGGGAGACCTTGCGTTATCGGGTGCGCAAGCATGGTTTGGGAGAGGATGCGGAAGCCTGAATGGGTCAAGTGGGCTGAAAAGACGATCCGATGCAGCCATACCGGATGGTTTGGACTTGCAGAATGTGCCGAGGATCGTTACATTGCCGCCAGATGGCGGGTTGCTTCTTGCACCCGAACCAATTAGAACAAGGAGTTTGGATGTCACCAGACAGGACCGCTTTATGACTGCGGCGCTAGATCAGGCTTTAGCCTGGCAGCAGCAGAGCCTGCAAGACGTATCTCGTACTTTTGCGTTGACTATTCCGCAGTTGCCGGAAGCCTTGCGTGATGCCGTGGGCAACGGTTATCTATTGTGTCGTATTGCCGATACCATTGAAGATGACCCGGACCTGCGCTGGGAAGAAAAAGCCCAGTGGCAGCAGGCATTTTTGGCGGTGGTCGAGGGCTCGGCTGAGGCGGCGCCATTTGCAAAAGATTTTGGGGCGCGCTTGTCTGCGGCGATGCCCGAGGCGGAGCATGATCTGATTCGCAATACGGCAGAAGTCATCCGCATCACCCGGAGTTTTACGCCCAATCAACAGGCGGCATTAGCGCGTTGTGTACGCATTATGGGCGCGGGAATGGCAGAGTTTCAGCAGTATGCGTCCTTGCAAGGACTCGCGGATATGGCGGCGATGGACCGTTACTGCTATGTCGTGGCCGGGGTGGTGGGCGAAATGCTGACCAGCTTGTTTGTCGAATATGAGCCACGACTGCAGGAACACGCGCAAGAAATGCAGCGTTTGGCAGTATCTTTTGGTCAAGGGCTGCAGATGACCAATATTCTCAAGGATATATGGGACGATTGGGCGCGCGGGGTGAGTTGGATGCCTGCTGCGCTATTTGCGCACTATGGTTGTGATCTCACAACGCTGACTCCAGGAAAACAGGACCCCACTTTTCAGGCGGGACTGAACGCGTTGTTGAGGATCGCAGCGGGTCATTTGGAAAATGCCTTGCGTTATACCCTGCTGATTCCGGCAGATCAGACCGGAATGCGCGATTTTTGTCTCTGGGCTTTGGCGATGGCGGTGCTGACGCTGCGGCGGATTGGCGAAAACCCGGGCTTTGCCGCAGGGAGTGAGGTGAAAATCAGCCGTTCCTCCGTGCAGCGGGTGGTGCTCCTGTCGCGTCTGCTGCATCGTTCGGATGCGATGTTGCAACTCAGCTTTCGGGTGGGTATCAAGCCTTTGACCCGGTTAGCACTGCCGGTTCCTGCATGAACCGCATTTTACAGCCTGTGCAGTTTGGTTCGAAGCTGCCGCAGAACCCGCTGGAGCGTAGCATTCAGCAGGCTTACGCGGCGCTGGTGACGGAGCAGGCGGCGGATGGGCATTGGTGCTTTGAATTTGAGGCTGACTGTACGATTCCCGCCGAATATATTCTGATGCAGCATTACATGGATGAGCGCGACCCTCTGCTGGAGGCGAAAATCGCGGTATATCTGCGTAATAAGCAGGCAGATCATGGGGGTTGGCCCCTTTACTATGGCGGGCATTTTGATCTGAGTGCGTCGGTGAAAGTGTACTATGCGCTGAAGCTCGCGGGGGATGCGCCCGATTTACCGCACATGCGTCGGGCGCGTGAGGCCATTCTCGCCCATGGGGGTGCGGAGCACGCCAATGTGTTCACGCGCATTACCTTGGCGTTGTTTGCCCAGGTGCCGTGGCGGGCGGTGCCGTTTATTCCGGTAGAAATCATGCTGCTGCCGCGCTGGTTTCCGTTCCATATTTACAAGGTGGCCTCTTGGTCGCGGACGGTCATGGTGCCGCTGTTCATTTTGTGCAGTCTCAAAGCGCAGGCGAAAAATCCTTTACAGGTGAACATTCGCGAACTGTTTCGGCGTCCTCCGGAGCAGATCCGGGATTATTTCAGTCATGCGCGCCAAGGACTGGCGGCCCACAGTTTTCTGGCGCTGGATCGCTTCTGGCGGGTGATGGAAGACTGGATTCCATCGTTTATTCGCCGCCGCGCCCTGAAAAAAGCCGAGGCGTGGTTCACGGCCCGCTTGAATGGTGAAGAAGGTCTGAATGGCATTTTTCCGGCCATGGTCAATGCCCACGAAGCTCTGGAATTATTGGGTTATCCGCCAGAGCATCCCTATCGGCAAAGCACGGGTAAAGCTCTGCGTAAGCTGGTTGTGGAGCGAGCGACAGAGGCTTATTGTCAGCCCTGCGTATCGCCGGTTTGGGATACTTGTCTTGCCCTCCATGCGCTTCTGGAACACGATGGCGAAGTTGCGGAGGAAAGTGCTCAGGCGATTACTTGGCTCAAAGATCGACAGATTCTTGAGGCGCCCGGGGACTGGCAGGTACAGCGTCCGCAACTGGCTGGAGGGGGATGGGCCTTTCAGTATGCCAATCCTTACTATCCCGATCTGGATGATACGGCGGCGGTGGCTTGGGCTTTGTCACGGGCTGGGCGACCGGAAGACCGGGAAAGTATTGAGCGCGCGGCCAACTGGTTGGCGGGGATGCAGTCGCATAATGGCGGATTTGGTGCCTACGATGTGGATAACACCCATTATTATCTGAATGAAATTCCGTTTGCCGATCATAAGGCATTGCTCGATCCGCCGACTGCGGATGTCACTGGGCGCGTCGTCGCTTTTCTGGGGCATCTGGGACGGAGTCGGGATCGTGAGGTTTTGCGTCGCGCCGTGGCGTACTTGCTGCGGGAGCAGGAATCTTCGGGAGCCTGGTTTGGGCGCTGGGGTACCAATTATATTTATGGTACTTGGTCGGTGCTCATGGCCTTGAGTGAATTGCGCGATCCTTCTCTGCAGCCGGCGATGGACCGGGCTGCGGACTGGTTGCGGGCGATGCAACAGAAGGATGGCGGCTGGGGCGAGCATAATGACTCTTATGGGGAACCGGGTCTGGCTGGTGCTGGGCAGCCTTCTACCGCAGCGCAAACGGCATGGGCTTGTCTTGGGCTGATGGCTGCCGGTGACCGCACTAGTCTGGCTCTGCAGCGCGGCATCCAATGGCTGCAAGCGCATCAGGAGACCGGCGGGGGCTGGCAAGATCCGTTTTTCAATGCGCCGGGTTTCCCCAAGGTGTTTTACCTGATTTATCATGGTTACAGCTTTTATTTTCCTCTCTGGGCTTTGGCCCTCTACCGGAATTTGGGATGCCGTTTGAACGCTTAGGGATTGTGGTCGCGCTGGATGCCGAAGCGCGTACCTTGCGTAAACAGACCATGCCGCATGGCACGCTGATAACACTCCATGCGCAAGGGTGCATGGTGGTGTCAGGCATGGGCGCCTGCCGTGCCGAAGAAGCTGCTCAAGTGTTGATTGATGCGGGCGTGCAGGGCTTGGTTTCTTGGGGGACAGCAGGGGGCTTGCAGGCGTCGCGTCAGGCCGGTGATCTCCTGTTGCCGGATGAAGTATTCTGGCTAGGACGAGCGTGGGCGGTGGACGCAGGTTGGCGTGACCAGTTACGGCAGGGCTTGCCGGAGGCTGTGGGGCAGGGCGGGCTGTGCTCGGTGAACCAGCCCTGCACTTCGGTGGCGGATAAGGCGGCGCTTTTGGATGAATATCCTTCGGCACAGGCGGTGGACATGGAAAGTGGGGCGATTGCCGTAAAGGCGCAACAGGCGGGGATTCCCTTTGTGGTGGTGCGCAGTGTGGTGGACCCCGCAACGCAGTCGCTGCCGATTTCGGCAACCCGTACGGTTGATCCGTATGGTCGCCCGCAGATGGGGCGGTTACTGCGGACCCTGTTGCGTCACCCCGCTGATATCCGCGAGTTATTGCAACTGGGTACCCAGATGTCGCGGGCCTTGCGCAGCCTGCGCGCGGCAGGGCCGGTGTTATTGCCGGAAGTGCGCGTATGAAAGCCTTGCTCACCGGGGCTTCTGGCTTTGTCGGCGGGGCGGTTCTCCGCCGTCTACTAGCTGAGGGTTTGGAAGTGCGGGTGCTCCATCGCCAGGGTGCGGATTCCAGTAACTGGGAGGGTCTTGATGTCGAGCCGGTTCTCGGCGATTTGACCGATGGTCCCTCCTTGGATAAAACGGTGGCAGGCTGTGGAGCGGTTTTTCACGTCGCCGCCGATTATCGGCTGTGGGTACCCGAACCCGAGGCCATGTACACGGCCAATGTTGGTGGCAGTGAAAGACTGGCGCGGGCGGCTCTGGATGCGGGGGTCGAGCGCTTTGTGTATACCAGTAGTGTGGCGGTGTTGGGCCATTACGCCGATGGTCGGATTACGGATGAGGCGGTGCCCTCCGCTTTAGAAGACATGATCGGTCACTACAAACGCTCCAAATTTTTGGCTGAAGCAGCGCTGATGCAGTTGTGTCAGACCGAAGCTGCACCGATTGTCATTGTAAATCCTTCCATGCCCGTTGGTCCCGCTGATCGCAAACCCACCCCTACGGGACGTATGGTGCGCGATGCGGCGGCTGGCAAAATACCCGCTTATGTGGATACGGGCCTGAATGTGGTGCATGTGGATGACGTGGCGCTGGGGCACTGGCAGGCTTTTCTTCAGGGGGTGCCGGGACAGCGCTATATTCTGGGCGGAGATAATCTTTCTTTGGCGGGCATTTTGACCCGCATTGCGGGGCTGACCGGACAGCGTTCGCCGTGGCTGCGTCTGCCGCGACGGTCCCTGTATCCACTGGCCTGGGCCGCTGAAACGGTCGTGCGGATGCGGGGGCGGGGCACGCCGCTGGTAACCCGCGATGAATTACGCATGGCGGCGCATACCATGTACTTTTCTTCAGAAAAGGCGGAAGCGGCGCTGGGTTATCGGCACCGTCCAGCAGAAGAGGCGCTGCGCGATGCCGTGCAATGGTTTGCAGCACATCATTATATTTAAGGCGGCGCGAAGGGCTTCGGGCAGATGTCGTTGCTGAACGGGTGGGATTGGCTGAAGGGCATTGTCGCTTTGCTGGTGCTGGCGACGATGGCTTATCAACTCCTCGGGTTCTGGGCGCTGCACCGCTGGCGACCGGTGCTGACCGGGGCTGATCAGATCGGTGTCACGGAGGATGCCTCCGCAGACCCCAGCGTGAGTGTATTGAAACCACTGCACGGTGACGACGGCTCTTTGTATGACAGTCTGCGCAGTTTTTGTCGGCAGAATTATCCCCAATATGAAATCATCTGCGGCGTACAACACCCGGCAGACCCGGCCATGGCCGTCATTCAGCGTCTGCAGGCAGAGTTTCCGGCGCTGGCCTTGCGGGTGGTGGTGACTGAGGGGACGATAGGGAATAACCCTAAAGTGAACAATTTGATGGGCATTCTCGCGGCCTGTCGCTACGATCTGCTGGTGATCAGCGATGCCGACATTGTTGTCGGCCCCCATTATTTGCGTCATCTAGTGCCCTCCTTACAAGATCCGCAGGTTGGGGTGCTCACTTGCTTATATCGGGCTCTACCCTTGAAAACTTTCTGGTCCCGGGTGCTAGCCAGTCAGGTGAATACACTTTTTTTACCGTCGGTGCTGGTGGCGGCAAAGCTCGGTCCCAATATTTTCTGTGGTGGTGCGAGTATGGCTTTGCGTCGGGAAACGCTTGCCGCAATGGGAGGGCTGCCCCGGCTGGCAAATCAGTTGGCGGATGATTACTGGTTGGGTGCTTACGTGCGTCAATGCGGCAAACCCACGGTATTGGCGGATTATGTGGTCGATACCTTGGTGCTGGAACCGGATTTTAAACGCTTTTATCAGCATGCTCTGCGCTGGTCGCTGACCACGCGCTCTGTGCAGCCGGTGGGACATCGTTTTTCTTTTTTGAGTTATCCGCTCCCTCTCGTGTGTATCCTGGCCCCTTGTTTGGGTGGTTGGGGATGGATACCCCTAGGTGTGGTTCTCGTGTTGCGCCTCGTGTACCATAGGCAAATTATGCACAAACTCGGTGCGAAAGATACGTTAGGCACAGCCCTACTGGCAGATTTCTTGGGGTTGTTGATTTGGTTTCATGCCCTCTTTGCAAGGCGAATAGCTTGGCGCGGGTCTCAATATGCGGTCGCTGCCGACGGGCAAATAGGCGGCCAAGACGGAGCAACACAATGACGATGAAAACCCTTTTTCTGCAGGCCCCTTCTTTTGAGGGATTTGACGGCGGTGCTGGTTCACGTTACCAGGCCAAGCGGGAAATTCGTTCTTTCTGGTTCCCTACCTGGCTGGCCCAGCCTGCGGCCATGATCCCCGGCAGTCGGCTTTTGGATGCGCCGCCTGCGGATGTCAGTGTTGAGGAAACGCTACAGATAGCGTCTGGCTATGAGCTTTGTATCATTCATACCAGCACACCGTCTTTTCCTTCGGATGTGCGTATGGCCGAATTGCTCAAGGAGCACTATCCCAAGATGATGATCGGGATGGTCGGCGCCAAGGTGGCCGTCGAACCCGAAGAATCCCTTCAGGAAGCGGGTGCGGCCCTAGATTTTGTGGCCCGCGAAGAGTTTGACTTTACCCTGAAAGAAATTGCCGAAGGACGCCCTCTCAGTGAGGTGGATGGTATCACCTATCGTTCCAGTAATGGGCAGATCATGCATACGCCTGATCGCGCCATGATTGAAGATATGGATTCCTTGCCCTTCGTGTCCGAAGTGTACAAGCGCGACTTGCATATTGAAGATTACTTCATCGGTTATCTCAAGCATCCGTATATTTCTTTCTATACGGGTCGGGGTTGCCGCTCCCAGTGTACGTTCTGTCTCTGGCCGCAAACCGTGGGCGGGCATCGCTACCGCACGCGCAGTGCCGCTAATGTCGTTGAAGAAGTGCGTTACATTCAGAAAAACTTCCCCCAAGTGAAGGAAATTTTCTTTGACGACGACACCTTCACCGATGATCGTCCGCGCGCTGAGGAAATCGCTCGGGGCTTAGGCAAACTCGGTGTGACTTGGTCCTGTAATGCCAAGGCCAATGTGCCCTACGAAACGCTGAAGGTACTGCGTGAAAATGGTTTGCGCCTGTTGCTGGTGGGTTATGAATCGGGAGATCAGCAGATTCTTAACAACATCAAAAAGGGTATCAAAATTGAGGCCGCTCGCAAATTTACGGCGGATTGTCGCAAGTTGGGTATTGTGATTCATGGTACCTTCATTCTCGGATTGCCCGGAGAAACGAGGGAAACCATTCAGAAAACCATTGATTTTGCAAAGGAAATAAATCCACATACGATTCAGGTGTCCCTCGCTGCACCGTATCCGGGTACTTTTCTGTACAACCAGGCCAAGGAGCAGGGCTGGTTGACCGAGGAGGACGAAGCGCATCTGGTGAATGATCGTGGGGTGCAGATTAGTCCCATGAGTTATCCCCATCTGAACCATACCGAAATTTTTGATTCGGTCGAGGTGATGTACAAACGCTTTTATTTCCGGGCCGGAAAAATTGCGGAAATTACCGGTGAAATGCTGAAAAGTACCCAGATGATGAAGCGACGTTTGCGGGAAGGTGTCGAATTTGTGCGCTTCTTGCGCCAACGCCACGGTTAATGTGGGTCGGAGTGACGCCCGGCGGGTGATTTTTAACGCCGACGATTTCGGGCTGGATCTGGCAGTGAATGAGGCGGTGGAATCCGCATACCGATTGGGTGTGCTAACCACCGCTAGCCTTATGGTGGCAGCACCGGCGGCTGAAGATGCGGTGTGTCGAGCCAAGGCCTTGCCAGAATTGGGGGTGGGCTTACACCTCACGCTGGTGGATGGCGCTCCCATGTTGCCCGCGCGACAAGTGCCCGATTTGGTGGATGCGGACGGGCGCTTTGCGGCAGATTTGTGGTTGCGGGGGCTGCGCTATTTTTTCCTGCCTCGGGTGCGTAAGCAGCTTGCTGCTGAAATTCGTGCTCAGTTCGCCGCTTTTGCCGATTTCGGTTTAAGTCTGGATCATGCCAATGCGCATAAGCATTTGCATTTACATCCCACCGTGCTGCGGTTGATGCTGGACATTGGTCAAGATTTTGGTTTGCGCGCGGTGCGTTTGCCTCTGGAAACCTGGTACGCGGCGCGCTGTGGCGGTGCGCAAGGGGTGGCGCCCGCATTCTGGGCCTTTTTTTTGCGCCCTTGGCTGGCGCGCATGCGGCGGCAGTTGGATCGTCGCCAACTATTGCATAATGACGGGCTGTATGGCTTGGATGCAACGGGACACATGAATACCGCGCGCCTGCTGCGTATGCTGCATTGTTTGCCGTCCGGGGGTCTGACGGAAATTTATTTTCATCCGGCGACACGGCAAAGTCCGCTGTTGCAGCAGCTTATGCCAGATTACGAACCACAAGCCGAATATGCGGCGCTCCTCAGCCTCGAAGTTGGACAATATTTACACGATCAAGCGATCGTGAAGGGTAGATTCAGTGATTTCGCCAGCCGTTGAGCGCATTTTGGAGCGCTTCGGAAAATTTGTTGCACATTTGATGGTTCTGCTGGTGGATTTGTCAGTTCGACGCGCACGCTGGATGTTGGTGAGTGTGTTGCTGCTGACGGTGCTCGCCGGTATTTATGCGTTTAGTCACTTTTCGATGGACACCAACACCAGCCATGCGCTGTCGCGGGATTTGCCCTTTCAGCAGCGAGAAACGGCCTACCAAAAAGCGTTTCCCCAAGACAAAAATACCATCGTGGTGGTGCTGCAGGGTAAAAATGCGCAGATGACCAATGCCGCCGTGAATCGCTTGGTAGACTGGCTGCGCGCTAGACCACAATCTTTTCATGACGTTTATGTGCCGGGTGGTGGCCGTTTTTTTGAGCGTAACGGACTGCTTTATTTGTCGACAGCCCAGGTCCAAGACTTTGCTAATCGTATCACCAATGCCCAGCCTTTGATTGCCCGTCTATCCGCAGATCCCAGCCTGAGCGGCCTCAGTGATCTGTTGACCATGGCGATTGATCAGCGCCTTCACCACGGGGTGCACTTATCGGGGTTGACGGCTATTTTTGCGGCGATGGACGAGGCTGTGACGGCACGTTTACAGGGGAAATCCTATCAGATTCCTTGGAGCACCCTAATGGGGGGCGACTTGGCAAAACTAGGACCGGCCCAGCGCTTTGTCTTGATTCAACCGGCTCTAAATTATCATTCTCTTGAACCGGCAGGGGCCGCTATTCGAACCTTGCGGGACGGCCTCGCTACCCTGCAACTCAATGCGGCGCATGGTATGGACGTGGGGGTTACGGGCGGTGCGGTTCTCGACGCAGAGCAGCTCAAAACAGTCAGCGAGAGTGCTGGAGAGTCGCTGGCGCTCACCTTGGGTCTGGAAATTATTCTGCTGGCGATTGCGTTGCGTTCAGTGAAGCTGGTCAGCGGCGTGCTGATGGGTTTGATCTCCGGCATTATTCTGACCAGCGCTTGGGCATTACTGTTCATCGGCTCCTTCAATCTGATATCTGTTGCTTTTGCCATATTATTTATAGGGTTAGGTGTAGACTTCGGGATTCAGTTCTGTCTGCGTTATCGGGAAGAGTTGTTTAATGGCGCGGAGCATCGACTTGCGATGCATCGCGTGACGCAAGGGATGGGTCCTGCTCTGGGCCTCGCTGCGCTTGCCGCCGCACTCAGTTTTTATGCTTTTGTTCCCACGAGTTATGCGGGTATTGTGGATCTGGGTCTGATTTCGGGTACCAGTATGCTGGTGGCCTTACTGCTAACCCTCACTTTTTTACCTGCTTATCTGACCTTGTGGTCCATTGAAGTGAAAGGGCAGCGGGATGTTGGCTATTATCCCCACATGCACCATATTCCCACATTGGTAAAGCATCCCATTCATCGCTACGCCTACTATATCCTTGCGGCAGCTACGTTATTGGCGCTGGCCTCGATACCCTTTGCTCTGCGGGCCTCTTTTGACTTCAACCCCCTGCATATGATTGATAATCATGCGGAAGGGGTGCAAGTGTTTGAGAAGCTTCTAGCAAACCCCGATACGGCCCCCTACCGGATGGAAGTATTGGCGCCCAATGTCGATGCTGCCCAGGCCATCGCTCGGCGCGTCGAAAAATTGCCGACAGTTGCCAGGGCTCTTACCGTGAATAGTTATATACCAGCCAACCAAGCTGAAAAACTCCCTATTCTGGAAAACCTGCAGATTCTGGTCCCACCTTTTTCCTTGATGATGCCCGCGACCTTGCAAAAACCGGCGGCGGATACGCCTAAAAAACTTGCAGTACTCGTTGTGAAGCTGCGCACTCTGGCGGCTCAAGATGGTTCTAGCAGCGCCGATGGCAAAACGGCCCTGCAACTGGCAGAACATTTGCAACAGTTTTTGGATCGTGACGGGGCGCAACCTGAAGCGATAGCGGATCTGCAAAACCAGATGATGGGCACGCTTCCTGGCGAGCTGAAACAGTTGGGGATGGCGCTGTTGGCCGGACCGGTCAGTTTGCAAACCCTACCGAATTCTCTGCGCGAGCGCTATTTGACCGCATCCGGACAGGCGCGCGTCGAAATTTTTCCGAAGGCAAATTTATCCAGCAATCAAGCGATGCAAGTTTTTGTGCAAAGTGTGCTGAAAGTGGAGCCCAGCGCCGTAGGTACGCCGGTGATGTTGGTGGAAGGAGGAGATGCGGTATTAGGCGCATTTCAGGAGGCAACGTACATTGCTCTAGCCAGTATCAGTATCTTGTTGCTCCTGGCGCTGCGTCGTTATCGGGATGTGTTGCTCATCATGATCCCGCTGCTATTAGCCGCCTTATATACGGTTGCGGCCATGAGTTTACTCGGCCTAAGCTTTAATTTGGGCAATATTATTGTATTGCCGCTACTGATTGGTCTGGGGGTGGCTTTCGCCATTTATATTGTGGTGCGTTGGCGCAACGGGGTAGATGTAGCGCATATGCTCGGAACCTCTACGCCCATGGCGGTTTTTTTCAGTGGTCTGACGACCTTGAGTGCCTTCGGCAGTATGGCCATATCTTCAGATCCGGGAATGTCCAGTTTGGGCAAAGCGCTGAGTTTGGCGCTGGCTATTGTCCTCCTATGCATTCTCATCATATTGCCAGCCTTGATGCTGTTGTTTACCTCCTCTCCCCGAGAACAGGGTATTGCCCAGGACGAGGGAAGCTAAGCGTATGCGCCAAAAGCTTTTTATAACGGCGTTCGCGGGAATATTGGGCTTGGCTCTGGCGATTTATCTCATTGTCCACGCCGGATTTTCAGAAATCTTCGCGCTTTTACTGGTTGCGGGCTGGGGCTTGCTCTGGTTACTGCCGCTGCATCTGCTGCCCTTGGCTCTGGACGTACTCAGTTGGAAGTGGTTGTTACGTGGGGAGGCGCGCGCCCGGTTCTGGTTTTTGCTTTGGGTGGCGCTGGTGCGCGAGGCCGTCAATGGTTTACTCCCGGTGGCGCGTGTGGGTGGTGAATTTGTGGGCGTGCGTCTTCTCGCCCAGTATGGCGTACCAGCCTCGGTTGCGGGTGCCAGTATCATGGTTGAGGTATCTCTGACGCTGGTCAGTCAGTTTATTTTTACGTTGCTGGGCGTTGCTGTGCTGTTCGTGGCCGTGGGAGAGCATGCGCTGCTCCTGGAGGTTTTGGGCACTTTATTGCTGGCCTTGCCCTTGTTGGGGGCTTTTTTCTGGTTACAAATTCGCGGTGGTTTTTTTACACTGCTCCAGAAAGTGACTCAAAAAATCCTTGCCGGATATGACATTCTGGGGATGTTTGGTGATTCGCAGCAACTGGATGCGGAAATATTTCGTATTTATAGCCACGGCAGGGCTTTGTTGGTGGCAAATGCCTGGCAGTTGGCCGGTTTTTTTGCGGGCACGATAGAAGTCTGGTTTACGTTTTGGTTATTGCATCACCCATTGCCCTTCTGGGCTGCTTTGCTGATGGAGAGCCTGGGTCAGGCATTGCGCAGTGCTGCCTTTGTGGTCCCGGGTGGTATCGGTATTCAGGAAGGGGGATTTGTCCTCTTTGGCAGCGCTATTGGTATAGATGCCGATCTCGCCTTGGCTTTTTCCCTCGCTCGTCGCTTGCGGGAAGTGTTTCTAGGAATTCCTGTACTCTTGTCATGGGTCGCATTAGAAGGTCATTATATGCGCCGTCTGTGGCAACAAACACCTACTAAGGGGGGCGCGTAATATGGTGACGATGACACTTGAGCTCGGATCGGATCAGCACCGCGATTTGTTTTGTCAGTTTATGCACGATACGCATGTGCATTTTGACCCTCACAATATGGACTGGCCGGAATTGGATGCGGCAGCGGAGCAACGGGTTAAATCCTTGCCTTTCTGGGGCGAAGCCGTTGCTACCGAAAGCGTTACCGCACGCATGGTACAAAGCATGGCTGAATGTGAGCCGGACCCGGTGGTTCGGGCTGCGGTGGCTTTGGATGGGCGTGAAGAGCAACGTCACTCAGAGCTTTTGCAAGCGTTGGTGACGCATTATGGTATTCAGATCCCGCCCTTGCCCGCTCCGCCACCGTTGCGCGATCCGTACTGGGAATTTTTGTATACCGGGTATGGAGAGTGTCTGGATTCCTACTTTGCCTTTGGCTTGTTCGCGGCGGCGAAAAGCTCAGGATTTTTCCCTCCCGATCTCGTCAAGATTTTTGAACCGGTCATGCAGGAAGAGGCGCGTCATATCTTGTTCTTCATTAACTGGCTCAAATGGCACCGTCGTCGTCTGCCGTTCTGGAAAAAAGTGGTTTTAGAGTATCATCGCGTTCAAGTCATCCTCCTGCAGGCTTGGGCTCGAATTCAAACCGCCCGAGGTCTGAATGATCATCAGGAAGAAAATTTTACGCTGACAGGTCATGATCAGGTCAGTAGTGATATGAGTCTGAAGCAGTTGCTGGCCTTGTGCCGAGCTGAGAATGCGCGACGTTTTGCGCCTTATGATGTGCGCCTGTTGCGTCCCAAGTTGGCACCACGAATCGCCAACATCTTGTTTTTCTTTTTGTCGCGGAGTAAAGCTAACTAAATTGTCCCTGCGGTTGTTCTGCATACGATTTGGTATGTTATACTTGCTCTAATGGATTTTTTTACTTATCGGTTGTTGGCCGTCAGGCGGAGGTATTTATACTATGGGTGTTCCTTTAATTCAGAGCTATCGAGTGGGGCGCTATATTCTTGCGCAGAAATTGCGAGGCCGTAAGCGTTATCCTCTGGTCCTGATGTTGGAACCCTTGTTCCGCTGCAATCTGGCTTGCGCGGGTTGCGGAAAAATTGATTATCCGGATGAAACGTTGGATAAGCGCCTTTCCGTAGAAGAATGTATTGGTGCCGCCGAGGAATGCGGTGCGCCCATTATTTCCATTGCTGGTGGCGAACCTCTGATTCACAAGGATATGCCCGAAGTGGTTAAGGGGTTGGTGGAGCGTAAGCGTTTCGTTTATCTATGCACCAACGCCCTTTTGCTCAAAAAGCGCATGGGCGACTATGAACCTTCGCCCTACCTAACGTTTTCTGTGCATCTCGATGGTAATGAGCATCGTCATGATGATTCAGTATGTCAGCCGGGTACCTATCAACGTGCGGCAGCCGCTATCAGCGAAGCCGTGGCAAAAGGCTTCCGGGTGACGGTCAACTGCACGCTTTTTCAGGGGGAAGGAGCTGAAGAAGTCGCCAGTTTTCTGGACGACTGCAAAGCGCTGGGGGTTGAGGGGGTGACTATTTCGCCCGGATTTAACTACGAGCGCGCGCCCCAGCAAGAAGTTTTTATTCAGCGTCGTGCTTCGCGGCAGTTGTTCCGGGATATTTTCCGGATCGGCAAAGAGCGCAAGGCAAAATGGACTTTCAATCAGTCCAGTCTGTTTCTCGATTTTCTTGCAGGCAACCAGAATTATCAGTGTACGCCTTGGGGTAATCCCACCCGCAATATTTTTGGTTGGCAGAAGCCCTGTTATCTTCTGGTGAGTGAGGGTTATGCGCAGACGTTCAACGAGTTGATGGAAACGACGCCTTGGGATAAATACGGCGTGGGCGTGAACGGCAAGTGTGATCAATGCCAGGTGCATTCCGGGTTTGAGCCTACGGCGGTGAATGATACTTTCGCGCATCCGCTGCGTGCTTTGAAGGTGGCTTTGCGGGGGCCGCGTACGGAAGGACCGATGGCGCCGGACATGCCGACCATGCCGCCTCCGCAAGGTCCCAGTCACCCGGTTTTTCCGTTGCGTGTCGAACGTTGAGGCAATTTGGGGGCCTTACGCAAGGGCTTGAAATGAGGGATATATGCGTTTAAAAGAGACGATCACCATAATGGCGTTGATGGGGTTCACACTGACGCCAGTACTTGCTGAAGCCGCCGTAGTTAATCCTTCGGCTTCGAATTCAGCGAAAAAAAGCGATGTAGCAGGTACGCCACAGGCCACGATTAACGCACTTGATGGGGCGCTGCGGAAATCTATGGAAGGAGGCAGCAAAATAGGTTATAGCGGACGCTATGCCATTGTTTCTCCAGTGGTTAGGCAAGCTTATGATTTTGAGCGCATCGCCAGCCTGACCCTAGGTAATTACTGGTCTAAGCTCAATGCAGATCAACAGAAAGAATTTGTGAATGTATTGGCGGATTTTACGGCATCTACCTATGCGGCGCGTTTTGATGACTATCAGGGCGAACATTTTGCCATTGCCAGTAGCGAAACCTTGCAGCCAGGTACTGAAGGTGTATTCAGCACTTTGACGATGCATAACGGTAAAGTACATCGTTTTGACTATCTATTGCAGAAAAAAGGCGGGCAGTGGAAGATTGTGAATGTCGTAGCCGACGGTGTTAGTGATCTCTCCTTAAAACGTGCAGAATATACGGAAACCATGAAAAGCAAGGGATTTCCTGCACTGGTTGCGCATCTTAAGAGGCAGATTGCTGCCTATGCCAAGGGCACAAATTGATGCAGAAATCTCGTTTTCTGCTAGCGACTACGTTGGCGGGATTGGTGCTGGCCTTGTCCGGATGCGCCACAGTGAACGGTCCGGAATCTACGAAATTTGGACCAGAAAGAACCGCCCTGCAAACGGTGAATCACAGCATGTTCCATTTGAACATGGGGCTTTACGATTATGTGCTGCAGCCCGTATCGACAGGATATAAATATGTGACGCCTGATTTTGTGCGGACCAGTGTCAGCAATGTTTTTTCCAACGTAGACATGCCCTACATTTTTATCAACGACTTTCTGCAAGGAAGAGTGCAGCAGGGCATGGAAGACATGAGCCGCTTCTTGGTGAATTCCGTGTTTGGTCTGGGCGGGTTGTTCGATGTGGCAAACAAGCTAGATCTCCCCATGCACGATAACAGTTTAGGGGTTACTCTGGGCGTATGGGGCGTGCCTCAAGGGCCTTATCTGGTGCTGCCATTTTATGGACCGAGTTCATTGCGAAGTTTGCCCGGGTTGGCCATGGTGATTTTTACGGGCCCGGCTTACTACGTTACCAGTACCCCCGCCCAATATGCGTTGAGTGGTATGGGCATCATCAATACGGGTTACATCGATGGCCCGAAAATCCGTATGGTTCAGGACGCCGTGAATCCCTATGAATTTATGCGCAATGCTTGGGAACAGCATGAGCAATATCTGATTTCAGGTGGTGCTGTCAGTAAAAGTCAGTTGCTGGAAGGTTTGTCCTTGCCGCCTCCTAGCGCCGACGTATCCGCACCCGCTCCAGGAATAACTGCCAAAGGAAACCAATAATCATGGCTTTTGATCAGGATACAGTGCGGCGCACTGCCCATTTGGCGCGCCTTGCCTTACCTCCAGAAGAGGTTCCGGCCGTCGCCCAACAGTTGGAGAGGATTATGGGGCTGGTCGAAGATTTGCGGGCGATAGATACCACGGACGTGGTGCCGATGGCCCATCCGTTGGATCTGGATCAACCGCTTCGCCCGGACGTGCCGACGCATCAGGATTCTCGCGCACATCTCATGGCGAGCGCCCCGGCGGCTGAACACGGACTGTTTCTCGTCCCCAAAGTCATTGAATAGGAGCAGGATTTGGAACTCCACGATTTATCTCTGCGACAGCTTCGCGATGGTCTGCACAAACGGGATTTCTCTGCGGTTGAGCTGACCCAGACCCTGCTCAAGCGCATTCATATCCTCAATCCCCAACTGAACGCCTTTGTGACGATTACTGAAAACGAAGCGCTGGCGGCTGCAGCGAAAGCGGATGACCGCCTAGCCGCTGGTGAAAATGGGTTACTGCTCGGTTTGCCTCTGGCCCACAAAGATATTTTCTGTACGGCGGATGTGCGCACTACCTGTGGATCAAAAATGCTGGAGCACTTTGTAGCGCCTTACGATGCCACCGTGGTTGCCCGACTCGCGGCGGAGGGTATGGTGACCTTGGGTAAGTTGAACATGGATGAATTTGCCATGGGTTCATCCAACGAAACCAGTCATTTTGGCCCGGTCTGTAATCCTTGGGATCGCAGCATGGTGCCAGGCGGATCATCAGGTGGATCGGCTGCCGCCGTTGCGGCGGGTTTGGTACCGGTAGCTACGGGTACGGACACCGGCGGTTCCATTCGTCAGCCAGCGGCACTTTGCGGGATTACGGGCGTGAAACCCACCTATGGTCGGGTTTCACGCTTTGGGATGATCGCCTTTGCCTCCAGTCTGGATCAGGGTGGCCCTATGGCACGCTCTGCTGAAGACTGCGCTCTGCTGCTGAATGTCATGGCGGCGCACGATCCTCGGGATTCTACCAGCCATCCTGCGGCGGCCAGCGATTTTCTGCGCGGCCTCGACCGGCCTTTGCAAGGCTTGCGTGTGGGGGTTCCTGAAGAATTTTTTGGTGAAGGTCTCGACCCCGAGGTGGCGGCCGCTGTGCAAGCGGGTATTGCTGAACTAGAAAGGCAGGGTGCCGTCATTCAATCCATCCGCTTGCCTAATAACCCCCATGCGGTCAGTACCTACTACGTGCTTGCACCCGCCGAGGCCTCCAGTAATTTGTCGCGCTTTGACGGTGTGCGCTATACCCATCGTAGTGCCCATATTGAAGATCTTACGGACCTTTATAAGCAGAGTCGTTATGAAGGGTTTGGAGCGGAGGTGCGTCGCCGTATTTTAGTGGGTACCTATGTGTTGTCCGCAGGTTACTACGATGCGTACTATCGCAAGGCGCAGCAGGTACGCAGTCTGATCCGCGAGGATTTTCGGCGTGCTTTTGCGGAGGTGGATGTCATTGTCGGTCCGACGACCCCAGGCCCAGCCTTTCCGCTGGGTGCAAAAAATGATGATCCGGTAGCCATGTATCTTGCGGATATTTACACCATCGCGGTCAATTTAGCGGGCATTCCAGCGGTTAGTCTGCCTTGTGGTCTGACGCAGTCGGGTCTGCCCATCGGCATGCAATTGATGGGAGATTACTTTGCAGATGATTTGTTGCTGAATGTAGCCCATCGTTATCAACAGGAAACGGAATGGCATTTGAAGCGCCCGCAGTTGGCTGTGGGGGAGGCATGAGTATGGACTGGGAAGTTGTCATCGGCTTAGAAGTACATGCCCAGCTCAACACCGCTACCAAGATTTTTTGTGCTTGTCCCACGACGTTCGGCGCGGCGCCGAATACGCACACCTGCCCGGTTTGTCTGGCGATGCCGGGTGCCTTACCAGTACTCAATGTGGCGGCGGTAGACAAGGCGATTGCTCTGGGACTGGCCATTGGTGCGGAATTGAATCGGCATAGCGTTTTTGCCCGTAAAAATTACTTTTATCCGGATCTTCCCAAAGGGTACCAGATCAGTCAGTACGAACTACCCGTGGTCGGGAAGGGTACGTTGACTGTGCAAATGGCCGATGGCAGTGAGAAGATTGTCGGGATCACTCGTGCCCACCTTGAGGAAGATGCCGGTAAATCTTTGCACGAAGCTTTTGTGGGTCAATCCGGTATTGATTTGAATCGGGCGGGAACGCCCCTGCTCGAAATTGTCTCGGAGCCCGATATGCGCGCTCCGGCAGAAGCGGTTGCTTACCTGAAAAAACTGCATGCGCTGGTACGCTATCTGAATATTTGTGACGGTAATATGCAGGAAGGCTCTTTTCGTTGCGATGCTAACGTTTCGCTGCGCCGCCCGGGTGCGCCTTTTGGTACGCGTGCGGAGATCAAAAATCTCAACTCCTTCCGTTTTTTGGAAAAAGCCATTGAATACGAAATATTGCGGCAGCGGGATATCCTCGAAAGTGGCGGCAGTATTGTCCAGGAAACTCGCCTTTATGATGCGAACCGGGATGAAACCCGCTCTATGCGCAGTAAAGAAGAGGCGAATGATTACCGGTATTTCCCCGACCCTGATCTGTTACCTTTGGTTTTGGACGAGGCACGCATTGAACGGGTGCGTCAGAGTCTACCGGAGTTGCCCGATGCCAAGCGCGACCGTTTCGTAGCTCAGTACCATCTCTCGATATATGACGCTGGTGTGCTGACGGCTGGGCGCGTACTCGCCGACTATTATGAAGTGGTAGCCGACGGCGTGGATGGCAAGCTTGCCGCCAATTGGGTGATGGGAGATCTCCTCGGTGCTCTGAATAAGGCGGGGATAGAGATTGAAGATTGTCCCCTTAGTGCAGAAAAATTGCGTGTACTGGTGCAGCGTATTGAGGATAAAACCATTTCTGGCAAGATTGCCAAAGATCTTTTTGAGGAGATTTTTCATCAAGGCGGAGATATTGATGCCCTTATCGACAGTCGGGGTTTGCGACAAATTACGGATGTTGCGGCGATTGCGAGCATGGTCGATGCCATTATTGCGGCGCACCCCAGTCAGGTAGCGGATTTTCGGGCGGGTAAAGACAAGCTTCTAGGATTTTTTGTCGGGCAGGCGATGAAAGCCAGTCAGGGAAAAGCCAATCCTGACCAAGTAAATGCTTTGTTATTGGAGCGTCTTCACGCACCAGAGTAGTTCAGGGTTAAGGAAGTGTAGGTCAATGTAAAAAAGGGGTGCGCTGCAGAGCGCACCCCTTTTGAATTTACGGTAATGCTATCAGGAGGCAGGAACCGTTGCGGGAACTTCCTTGACCAGCTTCAGGAACGCGCCGAAGGGCCCCATGTTTTCCATGGCTTCCATTTTGGGACCTTTAAAATTGAGGCGACCGAACATCATGGCGGTCATAGGGGAACCCATGTGGTGCCAATCATGCGTACTCGCCCACATTTTGTAGTCGTAATTGTAGTTGAGATCAGTGACTTTGATCGGGCCGCCGTAAATGCATTCCGCCTTGCCGCCTTTGAGAGCGATTTCCAGTTGTACGGGAGGCGTGGTTTTCATGCTGGAGTCGGAGACTTCCATGACCTTGTAACCTTTTCCGCCATTGTTTTTAGCCCAGGAGCCTGCCAGTTTTTCTGTGAGAGTCGGGCTATTGTTCCAGCCAGTACACAATTCCTGTGCCCATGCCGGCGACATAAAAGCAGGCGCTTCAGCAGGAGTTTTAGCAGTGCTGTCGGCCGCAGCAGTTGCGGTATCGGCAGCCATGGCTACGGTTGATACGGTAAAACTCAGCCCCAGAATAGCTACCATCGTCATTTTTTTAAACATCGACATCTCCTCCGTCTTGCTGTTACAGCGCTCCCAGTGAGCACCTTGGCAGTATAGACGCCGTATCTGTAACTGGCACCCAGTTATTTTTAATTAGGCGATAAACAAGCAGAAAATAAGTATATTATTGAGTTATGTTAACCCGACGCTCTTTGAGGCGATCTCGCCGAAACGTTTTAGCCATTCCCATCACGTCACGCTTTGGTTAAACTCCATCCCCACGGAGGTGTGGCAGAGCGGTTGAATGCACCGGTCTTGAAAACCGGCAGGGGTTTGCGCCCCTCGTGAGTTCGAATCTCACCGCCTCCGCCAATATAATACCGTATGTATATGAATATAAATCGAATTTATTTTTACAAATGATGTAGTATGTCATCTGGTCTGCGGTGTGCTATCTGCTCCTTACTCACATCGGTAGGAAACATGGGCTCTCATTGCATGGTTGAACTGTTCTGCCTGCTTACATATGCGTGGCAACAAGAGCTTTGCGTAGCATAGTAAAGGGCATAAGTTAGCTTGGTGGGCAATGTTTAGTGGGGATTTATATTTTAATCAAGTAGTTGAAAATTTTATTTATTGAGTGTTTGTAAAATTATTTAAAATATTAAATTTACTATATTATAATAATCATATATATTGTTAATTGATTATTTATCTATGCGTTAAGACATAAATAATTTTATTGTTGTTATCATCGAATGCATAAGCTATAAAATAGATAACAGTATCCCATGTGGATTTGTAAACGGATCACAATATTTATAGATACGGATGCTGTGTAATTGCTCTGATAAAAAGAGGTGTTAATATGAATTCACAAGCATCAACCCCACAAATGCACCAGATGACTTTGTTTTCTTGGCCGTTGCTTGCTGCTCGGGGCGTCGCCGCTTTGTTTTTTGTCATTGCGTCGCTGATTGCTTTTGGCGCGACGATGACTCTTCTCGTTTGGTTTTTTGCTATTTATGTTTTTTTTGACGGTGGATATTCAGCCATGCGTCTGGCCCAGAAAGGTAGTGGTGCCTGTCCGAGGGTGTTAATTGCCATCAAGGCAGTTATCGGTATTGCTGCGGGCGTGGCCGTTATTATCTTGTCCCAAGGTGTTCATCACCTGTTACCCACCTTACTGACCATATTCGCTTGGGTAGCTGTTGTGGGTGTGTTAGAAGGGATTTGGGTGCTGCGTAATGTACGGAACAAAGAGGCGGTGATGATTATCGGTTCCACAGCCTATCTTGCACTTGCCGTAGCCTTACAATTCATTTTTGCACTGGCACCCGATGCCGGTCCTTCTGTATATAATTGGATCATCATTGGTTTTTCGGCGGCTTTTTCGGCGGCCATGTTTGGAATGGCTTGGGCCATGCGTCGCAATTTGTTGAAGATGGGCGGAGATTCATCTTCCCCTGCTTCCGTGTCGGCACATTCCAGCTGAGCTTTATTAGGCGATAGATGGGCTACTAGTCTTGGAATTATAGTATGCCTGCGCATCATCTTCCGCTGTTTAATGAGAGCCATGTTATCTTGCATGGCTCTTTCTGACTGGAAAATAAAAATTTCAGGGATGATCCCATGATATGGAGCAAAGCCACCGAACAGGCCCTGCGTGGGCTAATTTATCTAGCCTCCCAGCGTCGTGGTGAACCAGTACTCAGTCGTCAGATCGCCGATTACCTAGGTGTTCCCGTGCAATGCATTACTAAGGTTATGCGAAGTCTTGCAAAGCGCGGCTTGTTGGCCTCGGTGAAAGGTCGGGGCGGTGGTTTTATTTTACTTCCGGCCGCAGAGCATCTAACCATTATGGATGTCGTGGAAGCCGTAGAGGGACATGCTGCTCTCTCGTTACATTGTGTTCTGGGTTTGAAGGTTTGTGCTGATGAAACCGCGTGCCCTTTACATCGTCAATGGACGGATCTGCGCCGTCAAGAAATGGATTGGCTCCGCACCCAGACGATTGGTGAAATGGCCAAAATGTCTTCTGTTGCTCTGCAAACAGCTTAGGCCCCTAAAGCTGACCGTGTTTAATCGTCCCGGCGAACCCGAATGGTTTGGAAGTGACGATAAATAACCTGTCCAGGTCCACCACCCGATTTGCGCTGGATGTGCCGCACCTCAGTCCAGTCCACTTCTGCACTGAATGCGCGAGATTGACTATGTTGAAGGGCTAAACGTGCGGCAGCGGCAATGGTGTGCTCTGGCACGCGTGTTTGCGAATTATCTCGACGTAAAATGACGTGACTGCCTCCGAGATCTTGAACATGAAACCAAAGATCCCAGGGCTTGGCTGTGCGGAAGGTGAGTCGATCATTTTCTTTAGCGTTATTTCCCCAAAGTACTTTGAAGTTGTCGATAAGCGTTTCGTGAAAAGTGGTCTTAGCCTCCAGAGAAGACTCTTTGCGCGGTGTAGCTGGTGGATTGTCTCTCAACGGCGGACTATGTCCGTGTTGCAGCAAGCTCTGGAGTTGCAATTCACTTTCCTGCAGGCGACGATGGATTTCATGGGTTGCGCGCTGACTGCGGAGCGCCTTGTGCATGTAGGTTTGCGCTTGTTGGTGAAGGGTTTTACCCGGCGTAACGGCAATATTCAGAGTTTCTGCGGTTGGACTGGTGTGGTCCGTAGCCTGAATGTGTGGTTTATGAAAAACCTGATCGGGTAGAGCAAAAAGCGCAAAGGCCAAGGTACGATAGTGCTCTGGCGGCTCCCAACGAAGAAGATCGTGCTGCATTTGGTGAATGTGTTGTCGCAAACGGTTTTCCTCGACGTCCCGTGCGTGCTCGGCCAATGATTGGGGTTTTGCGGGGGGTGATAAATTGATGTGCAGCGCTTCCCACACCGCTATTTCTTGCATCGGTGTCCCATCGGTAAAGCGCAGAGGATATATGCAAGGGGTGCCTTCTGAGCCAAGGGTCTGCCACCAAGGTGCGCAGGGTTCGCACCGTTGCTTCCAAGCCTGTTGCATCGCCGCTTGTTGGGCGACTTCAGGCGGACGATAGCGTGGTGCAATGCGTCGTAGCCAGACACCTAGAGTAGGTGTGGGTGCCTCGAAGAAGCTTGCTTCCTCGGGGGGCTGGTATACTTTTCCCGGCAAAAAACGGGGTTTATTGCGATCATCGAGACTATCCCAGCGCCAAGCCCAGCGGATTTGCTCCTGTTCATCGAGAATCGCGAGATTGCCACGGCCCCCAAAGCACTCGGCGATGAGGCTCAGGCGGTCAACACGCTTGCTGATCTGCACGCGACGGCAATCCACACGGAGAATACGATCCGCCCAAGGGACGGTGATGCTCTGGATTCTGAAACCCTTGAAACGCTGATGCAGAGGACTACTCCAGGTGGTCTGCATCGGTTCCGCTGCAGACGGCGCAGCCAACCATAGACCGATGGGCGCGCGTCGGACAATGAGCGCCATGTGCGTATTGCTGCTACGCACTAGAATCCCTCCAGGTGCATCATAGATACCTTGAATAACTTGTCCTTGGAGCTTTTTATCAAAGCATTGCGCGGCGGCAGCCAGTTGAAGGGTATCCATTGTGCCGCGCGCTATTCGTTTAACGGCGGGTGATTCACCGCTCCTGACTGGTGCAGGTTTTCCATCAACAGAGCCAACGCTGCCGCAGGTTGTTGATGCGCATTATTGAGTACGCAGTCGGGATGTTCCGGAACCTCGTAGGGATCATCCACGCCCGTGAAACCGCTAATCTCGCCGCGCAGCGCCTTGGCGTAAAGGCCTTTGGGGTCGCGTTCGGCACAGATTTCCACCGGCGTGGCCACATAAACTTCCAGAAACAGACCGCCCGCTTCTTCTACTAATTGACGCGCTTCAGCGCGGGCGCGTCGATAAGGTGAAATGGCCGCTACGATGGCAATGCCGCCGTGGCGCGCGACGAGGCTGGCAACAAAGCCGATACGACGGATGTTCTCGTCCCGGTCCTCGCGGCTGAAACTCAACCCCTTGGATAAAAAACGCCGCACTATATCGCCGTCCAGCATGGTGATCGCACGTTCGTCCTCCGCTTCCAGATTTCGCGCTAACATGCCGGCGAGCGTGCTTTTACCGCTGGCAGACAGGCCCGTAAACCAGATCACCAGACCGCGCCGATCTGCACCACGATAGGCTTGCTGGAGAATTTTTATGACTTCTGGAGGGGAGAACCATTCGGGAATATCCTCTCGGTTCGCCAAGCGGCGACGCAGCTCGGTTCCCGAAATGCCCGCCAATGCCTCGCCGTTTGCTTGGTCCACTGGAACATAACAACGTCGGGTTTGGGAGTAGGCGTATTCGGGTAGAAAAATACCGGTGATCCCCATTTCTTTCGCGTGTTTTGCGAATAAGGCCTGCGCGTCGAAGGCGGGATAAAAAAGTCCGCCGGTGCTCACTCCAGGGTCTGCATGACCACGACCGATGATAAAATGCGTCGCTCCAAAATTACGACGAATCAGCGCATGCCAAAGTGCTTCCCGAGGGCCCGCCATGCGCATGGCCAAGGGTAGAGGGGAGAGCAGGGCGGTTGCTTCGGGATAATGGCTCAACACCGCACGATAAACGCGCATCCGGTAGGATGCCTCTATATCACCGGGCTTGGTGGGGCCGATAGCCGGGTGCAGTAGCAGGCGCGCACCTGCTCCGGCCTGCTCTAACCCGGCCTGGGTCACGGCAATATGGGCGTGATGCAGCGGGTTACGCGTCTGAAAGGCGACCACAGGGTGCGTTCCACGCCAGTGCTTTTGCAGCATGGCTGGGGTGTGGTACTCAGGTGGAAATTCGACGGCGGCGGCACGGGTCAGGGTGTCTGCATCCCAGGCGGACACGCCCCCTGCCACATAGTAAGGGCCGCGCGCCAGCAATTCGGCCACACCCGGATGGCTGGGATCGGTCGTCCCATAAACCGCTACAGCTTCCAGTCGCTTATCCGGACGATAGCAGTCGCTGACGGCAACAGAGCCGAGGGGGGTGCCATCACTGCGCTCCAAGCGCAAAGTGTCTCCTGCCACCAAAGAATGACCCAGCGCCTCACTAACGTCGAGCACCACGGGAATGGGCCAGAGCGCGCCATTGCTCAGACGCATATTTTGCAGTACGGACTGCCAGTCTGCTGCATCTAGGTAACCTTCCAGCGGAGCAAAAGCGCCAGTCAGCAACAGCTCTAGGTCACAGCGTTGGCGTGCCGTCAGGACATGAGTCGGAGGGATGGACATGGACCGATCTTTACGCGGAAAGCGGAAAGACCGGCAGATGCGCCAAGGCGATTACCTCCGACCACTGGGTGGCATCGCCTTCCGTGCAAATGGCCGCGACGGCGGCAATTTCTGCCTCGGCCTGCGTCATCAGCGCGCGCATGGCCGCTAGGGTCGAGCCGGTGCTCACTACATCATCCACCAGCACCACCCGCCTGCCGCTGATCGCCTTGCGGTCCTTGGCATCCAGATACAGGGTTTGGGGTTTGCCGGTGGTGATGGACAGGGTCTCCGAGGACAAGGCTTCGCCCATGTAGGACTTGTAGTTCTTGCGCAGGACGATATAAGGACGCCCACTGTGCACCGATAGAGCGTAGGCCAGAGGAATACTCTTGGCTTCGGCGGTGACGATCACATCGTAGGAAAATTCTGCCATGCGCCCATTCAGCGCATGGGCTGCGGCCTCCGTCAGTTCGGTATCGCCAAGGATGTTGAGGACGGCGATGGCCAAGTCCGGCTGCACTTTGAAGAGGGGAAGGTGGCGCTGTACGCCGTTGATGTTAAGCAGGTAGGTGTTACTGCTGTGGTGATCGGTGTGGGTCATGAATGCTCCTTTTATGTGCATTCTGCCACAGGGGGGAGGGGGTGGGTAGTTTGAGGATGGGTAATGGGGATGTATGCTACTTGAGTCACGTTAACCATAAAAAGCGACAGTATGAGCCCTTGGTTTATTCTGCTGGTGATCGGTACCATAATTGCCATTGCTTATGGCCGCTACATGTATCGACCAAGTTGGGAGTATTTGCGCAACCGTGAGTCTAACAAAAAGCTATGGGTTGAAATTTATTCATCCGATAATTTGTCAGTGGTAGAGGACGCATTAAACGATATTCAATATGCTTTTTTACTGCGCAAAGAGGACATTTTTCGTCTACGTCCCGACGATCTGCTGCTTGATATTTATAGGGCAGTTTATCCACTTCAGGGGGCTGATGCCCTTGAATTTGAGACGCTTACTTTATTTCTCAAGGAAAAAGGTATTCCAGAAAAAATGCTTGTTGAATTAACAAGCAAAACGGTTGGGGACATCGTCAATATATACCTAGCCCTACGCTCAAACGGGACTGCGCAAAAGTGAGATCGTGCATGTCTAACCACAGTCTGCAGCATGAGCGAAAAAGGCGTAAAAAAGCCAGCCCCCTTTCGGAGGCCAGCTTTCTGAGGCTAGGAAGGGAAGGGTGAGGCTTAGAAGCCGCCCATACCACCCATGCCGCCCATACCACCCATATCACCACCCATATCACCACCCGCCTTGTCATCTTTCTTAGGCAGTTCGGTAACCATGGCTTCCGTGGTGATCATCAGGCCGGCAATGCTGGAGGCCTTCTGCAACGCGGTGCGGGTGACCTTGGTTGGGTCGATGACGCCCATCTCGAACATGTCGCCATATTCGTCGGTGGCTGCGTTGTAGCCGTAGCCGTCTTTACCGTCGACGACTTTGTTCAGCACCACGCTGCCTTCACCGCCAGCATTGGCGACGATCTGACGCAATGGCTCTTCGATGGCGCGACGGATGATGGCCACACCCATGTCTTGGTCGTGGTTGGCGGTCTTGAAGCCTTCCAGCGCATGACGGGCACGGACCAAGGCAACACCACCACCGGGGACGATGCCTTCCTCGACGGCCGCACGGGTTGCGTGCAGAGCGTCTTCGACACGAGCCTTCTTTTCTTTCATTTCCATCTCAGAACCGGCACCAACCTTGATGACGGCAACGCCACCAGCCAATTTGGCGACACGTTCCTGAAGCTTCTCGCGATCATAGTCGGAGCTGGCATCTTCCATCTGACGACGGATCTGCTCAACGCGTGCCTTGATTTCGCCCTGCTGACCGGCACCATCAATAATGGTGGTATTTTCCTTGTCGATGACGATTTTCTTGGCTTGACCCAGTTCAGCGAGGGTGGTGCTTTCGAGCTTCATGCCGATTTCTTCAGAAACCACGCGGGCACCGGTCAGGATAGCCATATCTTCCAGCATGGCTTTGCGCCGATCGCCAAAGCCCGGAGCCTTGACTGCGGCGACCTTGATGATGCCGCGCATGGTGTTGACGACCAAAGTAGCCAGCGCTTCGCCTTCGACATCTTCAGCAATGATCAGCAGGGGCCGACTGGATTTGGCAACCTGTTCCAGCACCGGCAACATGTCACGGATGGAAGAGATTTTTTTGTCGTGCAGGAGGATGTAGGGATTCTCCAACTCGGCTACCATCTTGTCCTGATTGTTGACGAAGTAGGGCGACAAGTAGCCACGGTCAAACTGCATACCTTCGACGACATCCAGTTCGTTTTCAAGGCCAGAACCTTCTTCCACAGTGATCACGCCCTCGTTGCCGACCTTCTCCATGGCTTCGGCAATGATTTTACCAATGGAATCATCAGAGTTGGCAGAAATCGTACCGACCTGGGCAACTTCTTTCTGGGTCTTGCAAGGCTTGGACTGTTTCTTCAGCTCTTCGACAATGACGATAACTGATTTGTCGATACCGCGCTTCAGATCCATGGGGTTCATGCCGGCGATAACCGCCTTGAGGCCTTCGCGGATGATGGCTTGGGCCAAGACGGTAGCGGTAGTGGTGCCGTCACCGGCTTCGTCGGAAGCCTGGGAAGCCACTTCCTTGACCATCTGTGCGCCCATATTTTCGAACTTGTCGGCCAATTCGATTTCTTTGGCGACGGAAACACCATCCTTGGTGATGGTGGGGGCGCCGAAGGACTTATCGAGCACCACATTACGACCTTTCGGGCCTAAGGTAACCTTGACAGCATCGGCAAGGACGTTAACGCCACGCAGCATTTTCTCGCGGGCATGTTCAGCAAAGGCAACTTGTTTGGCTGGCATAAATACTCCTCAAAATAGGTGAATAAGGGTTGATAGATTCAGCAACGCTTACTTTTCAATGACGGCCATGATGTCGTCTTCACGCATCACCAGCAATTCTTCGCCTTCAACCTTGATTTCGGTGCCGGCATATTTAGCAAAAAGCACATGGTCACCCACTTTCAGATCAAGGGCGCGTACTTTGCCGTCTTCCATAATTTTGCCGTGGCCTGCGGCGACAATTTCGCCCCGCACCGGCTTTTCTTTAGCGGTATCGGGAATGATGATCCCGCCAGCAGTCTTCTGCTCTTCTTCCAGACGACGAATGACGACGCGATCATGTAAAGGACGCAGTTTCATTGAGCATTTCCTCGTTTTAACCAGTGAACGGATAACTTCATCCTGGGTGTTGTTAGCAGTCACACCCATCGAGTGCTAATCATAGGCGCTGAGATTCTGCTGTCAAGAGGGAGAGGGTTTCTTCCGCTTTAGTCCCTAGCGTCGTTCCAAAGGTGGCGCAGGCTGTTGAGCAGCAGGGCATCTGCACCCTGCAAGCGATGCTGGATGCCCGGCAAGGGACGCACCGCCATTTTACGGGCGTGAGCGTGGGCGGCGAAATCATAACTGCGTTGTAGAGGGACGGCTTCATCCTCAGTACCGTGCAGGATTTCTACAGGACCGTGCAGAGCCGGTGGAAAACGCAGAAGATCGTAGCGCCAGCTATCCATGACCAGATCAAAGCGCATGCGCAACGAACCCAGCCCATAGTGATCCTGCCAACAGCGGAGACCCGTGTCCTGCCATTGCCGTTGTTCCTCTGCAGAAAGCCGCTGGAAAAGATCTTGAATAAAGTTATAAGCCGGGGCGATCAGGAGGAGTCCAAGGATCTGCTGAGGCCAGCGCGTCGCAGCGATGGTCGCGAGCCAGCCGCCCATACTCGATCCGACCAAGATGACCGGACGCCCACCGAGCATTTCCAGAATCAGCCGAAGATCGGCCAGATAACGAGAGAGCGTCAGCAACTCAAATAATCCGTCCGAACGCCCCACTCCGCGTGGATCAAATCGGACCCAGGTCCAGCCTTGGCTTTGGGCGTATTGAGCCAGTAATTGTGATTTGGAACCGCTCATATCCGATGCGAAGCCGGGCAAAAAAATACCCACCGGACTTTGCTGCGTTTCATGGATCAGCCCGCAGAGGCGTTCGCCATCGGGGTGTACGAGAGTAAAAGGCCTTTCGGCGGAGAAGGTCATATTCATTGCTCCAAAAAAAAAGGGCGACTCAATATAGTCGCCCTAAAACCACAAAGGAGGAAAGAAACATGCGCTCGTAGTCCATAACAGACTACCCCATTATATTAGCAAATAATGTCAGTTTGTGCAAATAACATCCCGACCGGTCGGAAAAAAGAAGGGCGGAATCCGAAGATCCGCCCAAAACCACCAAAGGAGGAAGAAACATGCGCTCGCAACCATCACAGCCGCTTGCAAAAGATTGGAACATGCTTTTTGGGGAAAGTTCCAATGCCTGCAAAAATCTTCGGTGGTTGATCAATCGTGGACGGTGATGGCGTACTTGTTGCTTGTCGAAGAGGTAGGTAGTCTGCACGGGTCAGCCTTTCCGGCTGCCATTTAAAGCGCGGGAGCATAAACCGTATGGCGGTGGTGGTGAGAAATAGGGCCTTATGGGCCAGATTTATTCTGTGGATCAGTGCAGTTTTGCTTTTTGGCTTCGGAATCCCAGCGGCTTCTGCCGATCATTTTCTGAGTCCCAGCGAAGCCTTCGTATTTTCAGCGAAACTTTCGGGACCCCAACAGTTGCAGTTGCGTTGGGATGTGGCGCCGGGTTATCACCTTTATCGTGATCGCATCCAGTTGGTTGTGAGGCCTGACAATATCCGGCTCAGTCATTATGTACTACCCCAAGGCGTAAAGCTCAATGATCCGGCATTTGGCAAAATGCGGGTGCTGGAAGGTGAAAACACTTTACGAATTCCATTCTCAATCACCGGTAAAGTACCTTCGGCCATAACCCTTACCGCCACTTATCAGGGGTGCGCCAATGCGGGCGTGTGTTATCCGCAACAAACCAAGACGGTGCATTTGCCCCTAGAGCCCTTGGTGACGGCAGCACCCACCGCTACCCCGATGCCTGCGGTGATTGCTCCGGTGCCGCCCGCCCCGCGAACGGTACGTCCTCCGAGCAGTAATGCGGGCGTGTTAGCCAGTGCCCTGCAAGACCATTTCTGGCTGACTTTAGGATTATTTTTTATCTCAGGATTGGGACTGGCTTTTACGCCCTGTGTGTTTCCTATGATTCCCATTTTGTCGGCGTTGATTGTCGGTCAAGAAGCGCGGCGCGGCACCCGTAAATCTCGAGCTTTCATCTTATCGTTGGCCTATGTGCTGGGGATGTCTCTCACCTATGCCATTGCTGGCGTGCTTGCCGCAGTGACGGGAGCCTATTTGCAGGCGGCTTTTCAGAATCCTTGGGTACTGGGTGGTTTTGCCTTGATTTTTGTATTGCTGGCGCTCTCCATGTTCGGCTTTTATGAATTACAAATGCCGAGCGCTCTACAAACTCGACTTTCCGGTATGGGACGCGGAGGTCATCTTTTCGGGAGCTTTGTGATGGGGGCTTTGTCGGCGCTCATCGTTGGGCCTTGTGTGGCGGCACCGCTGGCGGGTGGGCTGCTCTTTATTTCCCAGACCGGCAATATTTTTCTGGGCGGACTGTCCTTGTTTGTCCTGAGTTTGGGCATGGGCTTGCCGCTATTGGTGATCGGTACTTCAGCAGGGCATTGGTTACCGCGCGCTGGCGCTTGGATGGATGCGGTAAAAGCGGTTTTTGGGGTGATGATGTTGGCTGTGGCTATTTGGCTGACAGCCCGAGTTTTGCCGGGACCGGACAGTCTGCTGCTTTGGGCCGCATTGGCGGTTATTTCTGCCATCTATCTCGGTGCTCTGGATGCGCTCGCTGCCGATGTTTCGGGTTGGCGGCGATTCTGGAAGGGTTGTGGCATTTTACTGTTGGCCTATGGGCTGATCATGGGTTTCGGTGCCCTGCAAGGCGCTAGTGATCCCTTACAGCCGCTAGCCCCATTAACGCAGGCGGCGATGCCCAGCAGCGCCCAACAACGGAGCAATGTGCTTCACTTTAAAGTCGTCAAAACACCGCAGGCACTGACAGCGGCGCTGGCGGAGGCTAAAGGTAAGCCGGTATTCGTAGATTATTGGGCGAGCTGGTGTGTGGAGTGCGCGCGCATGGATAAGGTGACGTTTGGGAGTCCGCAAGTCAAAGCGGCTCTAGCGGATCGGGTATTGATTCGCGTAGATGTGACACGAGATAACGCCGCCAGTCAGGCTTTATTAAAGCGTTACGACCTAGTGGGGCCTCCTGCTTTTATTGTTATTGCAGCAAATGGTCAGGCAGTTGCGCAACAGGAAGGTTATCTAGGACCGCAGGCTTTCCTGCGGTGGTTATCTTGAAATAGATCGGCAGTTGCCGGGATCTCTGCGCGTATTTAGTGTCCAGCGGCTTTTTTGAGTGGACCGCCTTTGAGGACATAGAGGGTGCCGCAATAGGGACAGCGGGCTTCTCCGGTATCTTCAATTTTGAGAAATACCCGAGGATGCCCATTCCAGCGGCTCATGTCCTTTTGTGGGCAATACAAGGGAAGATTTTGGGGCTCCACCTCGGTGAACCCCCGATTGCAGCAACTCGGTTTGGTCATGATTCAGCCCACATGATGTAACCATTCTGGATGGTCATCACGCCGACCTGAAACCGTTTCAAAGTAGCGACTTTGTAGCTGTGTAGTTATGGGTCCCCGCTCGCCGTTGCCAATGATTCGACCATCTATTTCACGGATCGGCGTCACTTCCGCCGCTGTTCCGGTAAAGAACGCTTCGTCAGCGATATAAAATTCATCGCGGGTAAGCTGTTTTTCGACGATAGGAATGCCGGCTTGCCGGGCAAAACCGAGGATTGTGTCGCGGGTGATACCTTCCAGCGCGCTAGTGAGGGTAGGTGTATACAAGATGCCATCACGCACCATGAAAACGTTTTCACCAGAACCTTCGGCCACATATCCTTCGCGATCCAGCAGGAGTGCTTCATCGTAGCCACAGGAAGAGGCTTCCCGTTGGGCAAGCATCGAATTCATGTAGTTGCCGGTTGCCTTCGCTTTGCATAAATGAACATTCACATGATGACGGCTGAAAGAACTGACCTTGACGCGGATGCCTTTATCCAAGGCCTCTTGTCCGAGATAGCTTCCCCAACTCCAGGCGGCGATCAGGGCATGCACTTTCAGTCCCTTGGCGGACAGGCCCATGCCTTCGGCCCCGTAAAAAAAGAGGGGGCGAATGTAGGCTGATTCCAGATGGTTGACTCGGATGACCTCTTTCGTTGCGGCGTTAATTTCATCCTGCGTATAGGGCACTTCCATCTGGAGAATTTTGGCACTGTTGAATAACCGTTTGGTGTGCTCAGTGAGTCGAAAAATAGCGGCACCCTGGGGTGTGGCATATGCTCTTTCACCCTCAAAACAGCCCATACCATAGTGCAGGCTATGGGTCAGTCCATGCACCGTGGCTTCTCTCCACGGCACCATTTTGCCATCAAACCAAATAAAACCGTCACGATCCGCCATGGACATCGTTACATCTCCTTAATCGGTATAACTGCCAATACATTCCCGCCAGATTCTTTGTACCCCGTGCGCGGCAGCTTGTAGCTCCTCCCAGTGGGGGCTATCAGCAGCACGCACGCTGTTCTCCTGCAAGTTCAGCCAGCGCTCATTTTCTACCTGCCGGTAGAGTTTCCAAGTATCCAGCAAAGTTCTTCCCTGCTCGGCATGCCAACTGCCGGACTGGGTTAGCGCGCTGATTGCGGAGGAGGTGCTCGTATTCTGACACAAATCCGCATGCTGCGGGCAAAAGCGTAGCATAGCAAATTGTACCAGAAACTCGATATCCGTGAGACCGCCTGGACTGAGTTTGAGATGAAAAGCATTCGATTCTACGCTTTTGCTCTCACGAATACGTCGTCGCATATGGCGAACATCGGCTCGTAAGGCATCGGGATCGCGTGGCTGATTGAGAATTTCTTGGCGCAATGCTGCAAAACGCCGACCCAGTTGGATGTCACCAGCGACCCACCGCGCGCGCGTCAGCGCCTGATGCTCCCAAGTCCAGGCCGATTCTTGCTGGTAACGACTGAAAGCCTCCATCGTGGTGACCAATGGACCGGATTGACCGCTGGGTCGCAGACGCATATCAATTTCATACAGCAAGCCCGCGCGCGTCAGCGTGCCCAGAATATGAATCAGTTTTTGTCCGAGACGCGCAAACCAGGTGGCAGCCGCTAGTGGATGCGGACCATGACTTTCGGCATCTAGTGGCGCGTCGTAAAGAAACACGAGATCGAGATCCGAGGCCAAGCCCATTTCTCGCCCTCCCAGCTTGCCAAAAGCAATGACTGCGAAGGGGGCGGGCTGTCCCGATGCGTCATGTACTTGGCCGTGGCGTCGTACTGTTTCTGTGTGTGCCCAGCCTAGGGCTGTTTGCAAGGTGATTTGCGCGAGATCGCTCAGTTGCGGCAGTAGCTGCTCTACCGCTAAGGCTTTTGTCCAAAAACCGGCCGCTAGGCGGACTTGCTCGGCATTTTTGAAGCGGCGCAGGGTGTCCATGCGCTCCTCCAGATCTTCGGCGTTCTGTAATTGCGCGTGGAGGGTTTTGGGCCACTCCAGAGAATCTGGTTCCTGGCCCAGTACGTCATCAAGGAGTAGGGGAAAGCGTGCAAGTTGTTGTGCCAGCCAAGGGCTGCGCAATAGCTGCAGACAATGTTCCAGATAGCGGGGGTTTTCGGCGAGTAGTGCGAGATAATGGGCTTTGCTCAGTATGGCTTCAATCAACTGCAGGAAGCGATTGAGGAGTGCATCGCTTTCGGGTTCTTGCTGACAAAGTTGCAGGATAAGCGGAAGCAGTTGATCCAGTCGTTGCCTGCCCACCGTGGAAAGGCGTCGTGAAACATCCCCACTGTGCGCGAAACGCCATAGCCTAGTCCAGCTTTCGTCCGATGCCGCAAAATGGGTTTTCTGCAGTAGCTCTAGGGGAGGTGTTTCCAGCGCGCCGGTCTGGGCACTCTGCCAGAGTTTGCGTTCTGTGGTCTCCGCTTCTTTCCATTCGGAGTCGGGCACGGCGAGTGTTTGTGCAAAAATTTGGTGGACAGCGTCGCGCAAGGCATCCAATTCTCGGCGAAAGGCGTCCTCGCTTGGATAGTGCATGGCCTCGGCTAGTCGTTGCCATTCTGGGGTTGTATGCGGTAACTGTTGAGTCTGCTGATCGTCGAGCATCTGCAGACAATGTTCGGTGTTGCGCAAGAAAAAGTAGGCGTTGCGGAGCAGGTGGGTATCGGCGGCGGGCAGCAGACGCATTTCTGCGACTATGCTCAGGGCGGCGAGCGTGTTGGTGTTGCGTAGCCGAAGATGGCGTCCGCCGTGAATAATCTGCAGTGACTGGCAGATAAACTCGATCTCACGGATTCCACCACGGCCTTTCTTGATGTCTTGGCGGCTCTCACCCTGCTCAATATCCATCAGTGCTTTGACTTCACGGAGTTCGTTGAGCGCGGTGTAGTCTAGGTAACGACGATAAACAAAAGGCCGCAAGGTTTCCAACAAGGACTGACCAAAAGCCAAGCTGCCAGCGACGGGGCGGGCTTTGATAAAGGCATAACGTTCCCAGCCACGACCATGATGCTGATAATATTGCTCCATCGCGGCAGCGGTAACACAGAGCGGACCGGCATCCCCAAAAGGGCGTAAACGCATGTCGACCCGAAAGCAAAAGCCGTCGGCGCTGCGCTGATCGAGGGTCTGAATCAGCCAGCGACCGAGACGCAAAAAGTATTCACTGTTATCGAGGGGACGTGGACCATCACTACTCCCACCCTCACCGTAGCAAAAAATGAGATCAATATCGGAGGACAGATTGAGTTCTTCTCCGCCCAGCTTGCCCATGCCGAGCACGGTAAAAGGCACTTCTTCGCCCTTCTCATTGCGGGGGACGCCGTGCCGTTGTTTCAGTAGCTGAATGCCGTATTCGTAGGCTTTTTGTAGGCAGGTTTCGGCCAGCATGCTTAACGCGGTTACGGTTTCGAGCATATGTTCACCGACTTCCCGATCTTTCCAGATGATCTCTACCATGCGGGCATTGCGATAGCGTCGGAGTGCCCCAGCAAAGTCTTCGGCATTGAGGGCGCTGATTTCCGGAAAAGGGGTGACTTCGGCATCGGCAAGGCGGAGGAGATGCGCCGGATCACGTTGCAGGGCATGACGCACAAAACGGCTGGCGCAGCTCACCTGTAACCAGTGGGCGAGAAACCCTGCGTGCTGCTGTTCCAGCGCTATTTGATCCGCTTTGGGGAGCGCTGCCCAAATTTCTGACGTTGCCTGCGCGATCGCCTCCCTATCTACGGGAAGCTGCTCCAGGGCGCGCGTGATTAGCGTCGGCAAACTCAATGCGGACATGGCGGTTTCCTCGTCATCGGGGCTACCGAGATAGTGTAACTGAACCCGGAGAGATGGTCCTCTAGGCGCGGTGGTTCCATTCTTATGGTAGGCTTTGCGCGAACTGACGGCATTATATCGGATAATTCACAGATCGTGCGCATTACCTCTTCCATTTTATTGATCTTGGCCGGATTTTTATGACGGATGCTCCGATCAAAGTGGGGCCACTCCGATGGCTGGGTCAGCGTCTATGCCGCGTCCGAGGGTGGGCATTTGGGGTGCTCGTTGCGGTTCCTACGATTTTGGTATTGTTGGCGGCGGTTTTCTATCTTCTGCTGATACCGCGCCTTGATTTTTTTCGTCCCTACGTCACGCAAGCATTGGATCAGATGTTTGTGAAGCCGGTCGAAATGCAGGGGATGCGACTGACTTGGGATTGGGGACCCTCACTGCATTTGGATCGTATGCAGGTAGGCTCCCGTTCAGATCCGCAACTGTCATTGAACAATGTGAATCTTCGACTTTTTGCGCTGCCGCTGCTGTGGGGAAAGGCGATGGCACGGGATCTCCAAATAGGCGCGGGGTCGTTGCAGGCCGTGCAAAATCCCTCTGGGGGCTGGCAAATTGCCGGATTGAAACTTGGTCATGGTCTAGCCCGACCGGAGCTTGATCTGAATGGGGCGCACATCCATATCCAGCATGTTACGGTAATCCTGCATCTCGCCCGGCGGGTTGAGCCGTTACGCATCCATTTGAACGGGTATAGTAGTGGCGGTTTAAGGCCCCAGATGCGCGTCCATTTGCGTTGGGCGGGGGGTGGTCAGATGGACTATTCATCAGGGATGGCCCAGACTATTTTTACCCAACCGGGACAATCTTCGGAAGATGGTCACTGGAAATTGCAGGCATTGCCCTTAGCGTATCTGTCGATTCTCGATAATCGCTTTCCTGATGTTCAGGGAAAACTGGATGCCAGTGGCACCGTGCAATGGCAATCGGGTTTGCCGCGCCATGCCCTCGTGCATTTCCAGATTCATCATCCGGTTTTTGCCGGGCAACCGCTGCGACGCTTAAGTGGAAATCTGAGCTGGAATAGTCACTTTGACTCGGGTGTTTTGCAACTGCTGAACGTGAAGGGGCTCACAAAAACACCGCTCCGTGCAACGTTACGGGGTCACTGGCGGCATGACGCGCAGTGGCAGTTCAGCGTCCCGGAGATTCCCGCGCAGATCATTCGCTATCTGCCGGTCCAGTTTTTGCCTCCAGAATGGCGCCACTTTACGCAGACGCAGTGGCAGGGTAGCTTGCGTCACCTGCAATTCACCGATTCAGAATCGGGTATGCATTCTGGTCCGCACTGGCAGTTGCAGGTCCAACTCCACGATCTCCGTATACCTACGGATAACACCACGCCGGGTTTGCAGGGGGTCAGCGGTCATCTGCAGGTGCGGCCTAACGATTTCCTTTTAGCGCTGCGCAGCCCCCGAATGACTTTGGATTGGCCAACGTACTTTGCGCACCCTTTGAATTTTCTGAATGTGTCTGCGGTGATCTCGGGACGTAAGCAAGCCGCACAGTGGTTATTCAAGGTGCATTCTATGCGCCTGAATGGTCCGGGGCAGCTGCAGGCGCAGGCCACGCTGACTGGGCGCAATCTGGCGTTGCAAGCCCATCTGGAAAATATGCCGGTGGTGGATATTGCCCATTTTGTACCCCTAACCGGAATCCGCCCTTCGCTCAGGCGTTGGCTGCTCGCTGCGTTTCAGCAAGGGACACTGTCTCAGGCTGACTTGAATTGGATCGGGCCATGGAATCATCTGCCCCGGAATCAGCAAGGCGAACATTTCTCCCTGCTCGCCCGGTTTCACGAGGTGAACCTCCATTATGCCAAGGGCTGGCCAGAAGTGACGCATCTGGATACCTTGTTGCAATGGTCTGGCCATCATCTAACACTGAGCAGTCATCATGGTGAGATTGCCGGGATACCCGTCGCGGAAGCCCGGTTAATGCTGAATAATCTGGATGCCGTCCATACTTCCCCTTTGCAGCTACAAATTCACACGCCGGTAGTACTCAATCAAGTTTTACCTTTTCTTCAGAAAACTCCGATAGCCCGAAACGCGTCTTGGACAAAATTGCCGCTACAGTTTTCCGGTCATGGGCAGTTGCATCTTGGGCTCATAATCCCTTTTGGTGCGGCTAAAGCGAAGGTGAATGGCCGTCTGGATTTGCAGTCTGTGGGTATGAATTGGTCAGGCTGGAAGGCACGCCATATTTCTGGCCAAATTGCCTTTCAGCGTCATAGTCTGCGTACTCAGTCATTACAAGGGAACTTTGCCGGCGGACCCGTACAGGCGCGTCTGGAAATGCATGATCGCAGCGGCGTGCATCCCGGATTACAGCTCAAGCTACACGGAACCTTGCAAACGCAAAGCCTGCCCTTACCCGTCTTGTGGCGGTCCGCCTTGCATGGCGTTGTTCCCTACGAAGCCTCGGGAAATCTGAGGCATGGCATCCTGCAATTACAAGGGATTGCTCATCTACAGCGCAGTCTCAGTACATTGCCGGCCCCCCTAGATTGGGGATACACCCAAGATGGCACGGTTACGCTGAATGGTCGTGGACATTTATCCCAAGGCCTTAATCTGACTCTGCGCGCTCCTATGGGTAGTGCCGCCTTACACTGGGTACATGAGAGCCAGCATTGGCGGTGGCGCGCGGGTGTCCTGCATTTGGGTCCGGGGGCGACACCTGCGATGCCACAACGGGGTTGGCTAGTGGATGGGCAGGGCAATAATCTACCGGTGGATGCCTGGTTGAAACTTTTTACGTCAGGGCAAGATTCCGCCCTCTTGCCGCAGATTCGGTTGAATTTGCATTGGCAACAGGTCCATTTATTAGGACAGTCTTGGCAGGATACCCAGATGCAGGGAGATTACACCAAAGGAATCTGGTATTTGCACTGGCGTAGTCCTCAGTCGGTGGGCGCTTTGACCTATCAAAAAGCACAGCGACTTGGGCTTCCCGCCACCGTAGCGATGAATATTCAGCACCTTAACATCGACACTCCAGTGGCAATACCTGCGGTGGCCGCGCCCACCACGTCCAGCGCGTCGATCACCACGGCACCCAGCTGGGCCTCCGGTAGCCCCCTGGTGCTGCAAACCCGTATTGCACAATTAGACTGGCATGGGCATTCGCTCAGCAAAGTGTTGCTCAATGCCCAAAGATCGCCAATGGGCTGGAACATTTCGGCGCTGAAGGGGCGTTGGGCAAACAGTGACTGGGATCTCGTCGGTCAATGGCATGCGCATGATGAAAATACCACCACATTTCAAGGCCGTATTCACAGCCATAATATTGCGCCTATTCTGGAGGATTTCGGTATGCGCAGCTTGGAGTATGGGCAGGCTACTTATGACGGTCAATTATCGTGGCCAGGAGCCCCTTGGGATTTCACCCTCAAGACGGTTACCGGCAAAGTGCATTCCATCCTGAAAAATGGTCGTCTCAAAAAAATAGGCACCCAAGTTTCCTGGCTGGTTTTCCTGAACCCGACCACTTTACTAAAAGACTTGCTGACTTTTGATTATCGGCCACTTTTTGGTGACGGTTTGTTTTTCTCCAAGCTCTCTGCCCATTTTGACTTGGCGCAGGGCCTAGCCCGGACCTCGGATCTGAGTCTGAAATCCAGCGCCTTGGCCATGAGCGGGCAGGGTGCCTTCAATCTCTCCCAGCGCAGCATGGATCTTAATTTGCAGGTGTATCCCCTGCAGAGTTTTGACTGGTTGCTCGGACATTTTCCACTCCTTGGTCCGGCTCTTTTTGGAGATTCTGGTAAGGTGCTAGAGTGGCGCTATCATGCGGGTGGATCTTGGGCGCATCCTATGCTGACTCAACTGCAGATTTCTGCTCCTGCCGAAAAGGATCACTGACCATGGGCGCACAACTTGCCGTTATACAAATGGTTTCATCAGCGGTGCTGGCAGAAAATCTCGCCTATGCCGAAGTATTAATCACCGAGGCTGCAGCGGGTGGTGCAGACCTCGTCTTGTTGCCCGAAAATTTCGCGTTTATGGGCCAGCATGAACAGGACAAGTTGGCCCTCATGGAGGAGGACGGTGAGGGTCCGATTCAGACCTGGTTGGCGAATCAAGCGCGTCGCCACCGACTCTGGCTCGTGGGCGGCAGTATTCCTATATCGGCTCCGGATGGACGCTGCTACGCCACTTGTCTGGTATTTGATCCCGAAGGTCAGCGGCGTGGACGTTATGACAAAATTCATCTTTTTGATGTAGATCTTGCCGACGATGAAAGTTATCGGGAGTCGCGCAGCATTGCACCAGGTCATGAGCCGGTTTCCGTGCAAACCCCTTGGGGCGTCATGGGGCTTTCCATCTGTTATGACTTGCGTTTTCCCGAGCTTTACCGTCGCTACGCTGGCGCCGAATTACTGGTGGTACCCAGCGCTTTCACCCAACAAACCGGAGTCGCGCACTGGGAATGCCTGCTCCGAGCCCGAGCGATTGAAAATCAGGCTTACTTACTTGCGGCCGATCAGGGTGGCCTGCACCAGAACGGCCGTCGGACTTATGGGAGCAGTATGATTATCGACCCTTGGGGCCAAGTGTTGACCCGTATAGAACAGGGCCCAGGGGTAGCAATGGCCATGATGGACGAGCACTTTCTGCAGCGTTGCCGGACTAATTTACCCGTCCTGCAAAATCGCCAGCTCAGCTAATCCTGTTTACCAAGCGATATAAGCGTAACCTTTTTGCTGCAGGGTAATGAGGTCCACGGCACCGCTGAATACCGGAGTAGCCTGAGGAATCAAATCCGCTTTATCAATATGAATCGTTTTCATGGTTTGTTCGCAGGCGTTAAAAACGACCCCGTACATATGTAGGCTTTCTACCTGTTCCATAATAAATTTTTCATAATGCTGATGGTTCTTGGGGGCTTTGACCAAGAGCCACAAACCGGGGCCAAAACAGTCTATGACAATATCGGCATCGCTGTTGTAATGTCCGAGTACCACGGCGGCGCTGTGCAGGATATCGAGGACATAAGCTGCATCAGACTTATTCAGCTGAAAAACCACCTTGTTTTTGGTGGGACCCATCATGCTCTCGGCGCTGCTCTGGCTGCTGACGGCCAGCGCCCCGACGCCGGCGACCGCAGCAAGTCCGCCAATAAAGTGGCGGCGGGAATGGTTTTTGGATTGAGCCATGCTATTCTCCTGAGATTTACGGTAAAGACTTTCTTTGTGAGTCTAGCAAGATTTAAGCCTGTGGGGTTTAGAAGATTAAGGAGCGTTGGAATGGTGGAAGTGATTGTCAGGGAGAACACCCATGAAGCAGTTTAACGGGGCATTTTTCCGTGACTTGTGGCGAATCACCAAGCCTTACTGGTGGCATTCGGAAGAGCGCTGGATGGCACGCAGCGTTTTCGCGATGATTATTATCCTCAATTTGTTTATGGTATTTATTTCTTACCGGATTACCGAATGGTATGCGGTCTTTTGGAATGCCCTGCAACACTTTGCGGTGGATGCCGCTTGGCATCAGATGCTGATTTTTTTACTGCTAGCCACTGCCTACATCATTGCGGCAGTCTCCCAGACTTTTTTTACGCAAATGCTGGAAATCCGCTGGCGACGCTGGCTCACCAAACATTATCTGGACGCTTGGCTGGCGAAAAGCACTTTCTACCAAATGCAGGTGTTGGGCGACGGTACGGATAACCCCGATCAGCGTATTAGCGAAGACCTCGCCAGCTTTACCAATCAGACCTTGAATATTGTGATCGGACTGCTCAGTTCGGTGACGACGTTGGTGGCTTTTGTGTTTATGCTCTGGGAACTGTCCGCCATGATTACCATTCCTTGGCAGGGCGCTTTGTACACCATTCCCGGTTATCTGGTCTGGGCCGCACTGATTTACGCGATTATTGGAACGATTCTGACGGCACTGATTGGTCGACCGCTGATCAAACTGAATTTCAATCAAGAACGCTTTCAGGCGGACTTTCGTTTTAGCATGATGCGGCTGCGTGAAAATAGCGAAAGTGTGGCGCTCTATGGTGGCGAGACGGAAGAACGTCATCATTTTCTGCAACGCTTTAGTAACGTTTATGCGAACTATTGGCGTATTATCTGGCGTTCCATGCGTCTTAACTGGTGGGTTTCCGGTTACGGTCAGGCGGCCATTATTTTTCCGATTCTGGTGAGCCTGCCCGCTTATTTTGTGAATAAGGCCATTGGGATTGGGGGGCTCCAGCAGATCGCTTCTGCCTTCAGTCAGGTACAGGGAGCGCTTTCCTTCATTGTCAGCAGTTATAGCAGCTTAGCGAATTGGCACGCGGTGGTGGATCGTCTCCGCTTTTTTGAGCAGTCCATGGACGAAGTGCGGGTGATTCGCGAAACGCACTATCAGATTGAGCGCAAAGACGGCGATGAGCTGCAAGTCAAAAATCTGAATGTGCGCTTACCCGATGGTCGCGAACTGGTGCATGACTTGAATCTACAGGTACGTCGCGGTGAAAGGCTACTCATTATGGGGCCATCTGGTGGCGGTAAAAGCACCTTAGTGCGGGCCTTAGCTGGAATCTGGCCCTTTGGAGAAGGCGAGGTGGAGTTGCCCGCCAGTGACCGTCCCCTTTTTCTACCCCAAAAACCCTATTTACCGCTGGGGACCTTGCGCGACGTGCTGGTCTATCCTTTTGGCGGTGCCAACGTGGATGACCTAAAGTTGCAGCAGATTTTGAAGTTGGTCGGCATGGATACGCTGAGTGACAAACTCGAAGACGCTCGGCTCTGGTCCCATCTGTTGTCTTTGGGAGAGCAGCAACGCCTTGCCTTTGCGCGTATTCTCGTGCAGAAACCACAATGGGTATTTCTGGATGAGGCGAGTTCCGCGCTGGATGAGCCGGCGGAAGATGAACTTTACCGCCTGCTGATTGATGTGTTGCCAGAGACAGCTATTATCAGTGTGGGGCATCGTTCCAGTTTGCTGCAACACCATCAACATTGCCTCCGTCTGAACGGGAAGGATGGCAGTTGGACGCTGACGGCGGTAGCTCATTGAAGTACCTCGCGCATTTTGCCCGGCATCGTCGTAACGCGCTGAGTGCGCTGGCCCCACTCAATTTTTGATGAAAATATGGAATGAAGATCAAGGAGAACAAATATGGCAATGACGGCAAAAGATTTACCCGTAGGCGGCGCCATGCCGCAATTTTGTCTGCCGCTCGGTGGACAAGAAGGGCAGTGGTGCAGTAATCAGAGCAAAGGTCAGCCTTTGCTGGTGCTCTTTATTTGTAATCACTGCCCTTACGTAGTCCATATCAGCAAGCGTTTGGGTGAATTAGCCCAACAATGGCAAAGCGAAGGATTACAGGTAGTCGCTATAAACAGTAATGATCCGATTACCTACCCAGAGGATGCCCCAGAAAAAATGCCCGCCGAGGCTGCCCGTGCTGGCTATGTTTTCCCCTATCTATTTGATGAACATCAGGATGTTGCCAAATCTTTTAATGCAGTTTGCACCCCTGATATATTCCTTTTTGACAAAGCGGGGACACTTTTTTATCACGGACAATTTGATGCTAGCCGTCCTAAAAATGACATACCGGTGACTGGTGAAGATTTGGCAGCCGCCGTCAAAGCTGTTCTCGCTGGCGCCGCAGCACCCATTCAGGCTTCGCCGAGTATTGGGTGCAGTATCAAATGGCGGCTAGGTAACGAGCCTAGAGAATAATATTTCTATAGGCTGGCTGTTGCGCCGACTTGCGTGTTTATGCAAAGAGGGGTTCTTTACTTAGGATAAAATATGTCATTACAAGAAGAAAAGCGGCGTATCGGACAGGTATTGCTGCAACGAGGATTTATTTCTGCCGAACAACTGGAACGTGCGATCAGCCGTCAGCGGGAAGGGGGCGAACGTCTCGGTAAGTTGCTTATTGCCGATGGCCTAGTGGGTGAACAAGACCTAGCGTTAAGTCTTACGCAACAAGCGCGCTTGCGTCACGAGGACCGCAAGGCGAAAAGTGCTCGGCTGTTGGCTGGCTCTGTGGAGAAGCTGCGCGCGGATCTTGAAAAACAGGCCCTAGACCTGCTGAAAGAATGGCAACAGCGGGTACCTCGCATTTTGGATCGGGAGGGTGGCGGTGAGCGCAAAAAACGGGATGCGGCTTTGCGCCAGGCCATGGATTTTCCGCGTGCTCTGGCGGTTGCCCGAGAGGCCATAGAATCCGCCAAACGTAAGGGAGATCCCGGTCGCTTACGAAGATTGTTGAGTGTTCTTAAACAAACCGAAAAAGATCTAGAGGCTTTCCGCCAAGCCATGGCCGGGGCGTCTCCCTATCCCGTACACGAATGGGTGGCACGCTGGCAATGGCTTCAAGAGTGTGCAAAAGACTTGCAGCGCGCTTGTGTTTAGGATTCAGTGAAAAATCTGTTGTAGCTACGCAGCGTACAAGCTGCTCCACGCCTTTTCTGCAACGTTCGTTTTAAATCGGTGCTGACCTCATGTTCGTGATGCAAGAATACAGGCCGCACTGCTCCACGGCACTGCAGTGGCGTTGATCTGGGCCCTGTGAAATGGTCTGAAATGCAGCATTACGAGTCGTCGAGGCTGATTGGCCAACTGCTTTTGCACTGACCATTGTAGAGGTCGGAGGATGTGAAAAAGATGAAAATACCATACACTATTTACTCGTTATATTGAGAATCGGAGAGATGCTATGCGCCCATCGCTCGCGTTTGAACTTCATCGCAATGAGGTGCGTGAAGCAGTAAGTCGCTTTCCCACAACGAATCCGCGTGTTTTTGGCTCCGCAGTACATGGTACCGATGAAGACGGCAGCGACCTCGATCTACTGGTCGATGCGCTGCCAGGCGCAACGTTGTTTGACCTAGGTGGTTTACACTGCGAACTGGAGTCTTTGCTTGGCGTTCGCGTCGATCTGCTGACTCCCGCAGATATACCGCTGAAGTTCCGCGCTAAAGTGCTTGAGGAAGCGCGGCCGGTATGAGCGAGAATCGACTTCCTGACTACCTTGATCATATAAAACAAGCGGCGACTGATGCGTGTAGCTTTATGGAAGGGTTGAGTAAAATCGATTTCTTAAATGACAAGCGCACTCAGCAAGCTGTTATTATGAATCTCATCATTATCGGTGAGGCCGCAACTAAAGTAATGGACATATACCCTAAGTATGCGGAAGAGCATTCAGAAATACCTTGGCGGAGCATGCGCGGAATGCGCAACCGCATCGCCCATGGTTATTTCGACATCAATCTCGACGTGGTTTGGGATACTGTGCAGACGGCGCTGCCGGAATTGGCGGCACAAGTATCCGGAGTTGTTCGCCGATAGTGAATCATCGACCCAGAAAAATCTTTGGGTTTCCGTACATCCGACGAAGTAGTAGCATAAAATATCAAGAACTTAAATGAAAGTTTTGCATGTATGAACGTCCCCGGTATTAGTGACAGATCTCCCGGATAGTATTCTGGGCATTGCCCAGTTGTATTGGGACTGTGCCGATGCAGAAAACAGTTTTGGCGAGTTGAAGAATCAGTAGAACTGGGGCGGGTACAGCACCCGCAATCTGGAGCGCTGCCGGATCTTCGCGAGTGCCGTGGGGTTGATCTACAGTTCATACTTTAGCGGCTATATGCCGAGCAGCTGACGGGGCCACGTTTGTGCATATCGCATGACACTGAGAGTCGTCAGAACGAGCGTAGTGCTAACTGCCTGCATAAGCTAAAAAATTTTATTACTCTAAAATGAACAAACACCTCTCTAGTATTTTTTCGTTGTTAATCACCACCAAATTCAATTTCTTCTTGGCCCGTGTTATATTTTGGAAAAGCATTCTTTCCAGATCATAATGTGCCTTTCCGCTGTATATCAACTTACCATGTAAATTATAAGTAAAGTTTTTATCCATAATCACAGCAACACCATCAAACTCCTGCCCTATAACTTTATGAGATGTTTGTTTCGCAGGATTGCAGTATTCTTCGTGATACTCTCTGTTATATAGTGATGGTGTAAAGTAAAGTACCTCCCATTCGCTCTCGTCTAACGTTTCAAGGTATTTTTTCGCGCTTTCAGGTGAGTTAAAATAATTTAATTCAATATTTTTATTTCTCGGATTGGGAATATTCCTTGTGCTATTGAAAAGCATTTTAATGAATGTGGAAATTTCCTTATTTGTTCTTATTTTTTCCGTTAGCGCATGTGTAGCAATCTGATCTATTGCTTTGATTTTTGATTCGATATCATTTTTCTCCTCCTTCTCGGCTAATGTTTGAGCCTTGTCATATGAGAATATGCAGTTTCCAGCTCCTTTTTTTATTTCATTGATTATGTATTCAAGCTGATCAGGATTAATTCGTTGTGCTTCGTCAATTATTACGACGTCATATTCTAACAGATTGTGATTGTTTAAGCATTTTATTGGGATTATATTCCAATCCATACCGTTTAAATAAATCTGCCCATCGTTTAGGTTTGCGCAATGAATTATTAAATATTTTTTATTTTTATCTATTATGGTTTTAGCTATGTCATAAATTAATAAAGTTTTTCCCGTTCCGGCGCTACCTGTGACTGAAATAAAGTTGTGATTGCTTTCGTCAAACGATTTCATTATTAGTTTTTTTATTTCTTCTTGATGGCTAGTCAAAAAATAGCTATTTTTTATAAATTCATCCGTAGAGTTAAATGGAGAAACCAGGTAGTTTGAAGGATTAAATAGTTCATCAAAATTATCAACATAATTAATCTTTTGTTTGCTTAGTAATTGATCTAAATCATCGAAATTAGTTTCGATTAATTCATTGTCGTTATTTAGATAGTATAGCTTTTCTTCGCTTGAAACATATGCTAATAAATGCACTGTTTTACGCATAAAGCTTAAATAGTATTTATTTCTTTCTAGCTGGTTAATTATTATTTCTCGTGTGCATTTACTTTTTAGTTCCAGATTTATTATACTCTCATTACCGAACCTGAGTAAGTCAAACTCTTTGCCAATTTGTGGGATTTTATAGCCAACTAAAAATCCATTATAATTATTATTGTTTGAATTATTTAAGTTTTTCAATAACGAATTCAAGTCGTCAATTTCTTCGTTTTTCAAACATATTTCGAAATGGTTTAAATATTTATTATAGACATCTTTATCTAAAGATTCACGTGCTTGCACCAGAGATAAAACGTTTATGCATTTCATGGATTATCCTTATACGAAAGCTGCCCATCTCTGAACTTACCGATTTGAGCATACAGGTCAATCCTTTCGACAGACTTACAGAAGGTGCTTCCAATTCAAAACTGCAAAACCGCCGCTTAACTCTTTGATATTGTTTGTCATTACTTCTTCGGATGTGCGTAAATTCAAGGATTTTAGGATCTATTATTTGTTATCTCGGCAACCTTAGTCAAGCGTTGCTGGGCGTATTGCGATAAATTCCTTCCTTTAGGGGTGTCTGTCTGAGTGTTGAGTTATTTTTTCATTAGGTTGGCGCTGCTAGGGGCTGTGGGGATCGGTACAGTAAACCCGCAGATGGATGCGTATTCCCTGTTCAGCATGTCGCGCCCTTTCTCGACCTCGGTCATAAGTTCAGAGTCTTCTTCAATCTCTTGGAAAACCTGCGCAGGCGTCGAGCGAAGCCTTCCAATACCGCCTTTACAGGTCAATCTTACATCTTTAGTCAGAATGACAAATCGACTAGTACGATCTTGCTATACCGCCATGTGATAGAACTCCTGCCGGTGATCCACGTCCAAGTGCCACCGCTCCGGATATAAAATGATATAGAGGGGAGTGAAGACCGCTTTCCGGTCTATGGTTGCCAATCAGCCTGTGGATCGCTGAGTCCTCGGTATCAGTGAAGCTATACTGTCTTGATGATACTTATGTAATTGATCAACTCTTCGCTCGTTATGTCTGAGCTTCAGTGAAAAATTTGTTGCAGCAGTACGCTGGCGTGCTGTTGCTGTTTGGCTGCAAAACGCATCCAGTGATGGCTGTTTCTTTGGCGACGTAAACGGAGCAGGCGTTTTTGCAGCTCTCGTTTGATCCGTTGGCGTTCATGTCCGGCCATAAATGAAGAATAGCTGGGAAAGTGGCGAACTCTTCGCAAGGCTGCCAGTAAATTTGCGCTGCTGTCCATGGGTATCTCCTATACTCAAAGCTATGGATAAGCAGTAAGCAAGGAGCATGCCAATATGAGATTGCTCAATTAAACAATGTGTTGCGGAATGATAAACCATCAGACTGATTAAAATCGTCACTATTTAGCGACAACCTCGGCAATCATGGGGATGATCGTCGACACTTTGGGCCTGCTAGGCTCCATTAGTGTTTGCGGAAGGCATCAATAACCAGAATAACCGCACCAATAGAAATAGCACTGTCGGCAATGTTGAAATAGGGCCAATACAAACTTCCCCAGTGCGCACCTATAAAATCCACCACATAGCCGAGGCGGATGCGATCAATCAAATTGCCGACTGCGCCACCCAGAATGAGTGCCAGAGAAACAGCGGTCCAGCCCGAACCGGGTTTAAGGCGTCGGAGGATGGCGACGATGACGATAATGACCAGCAACGCGATGGCGATGAGCAACCAGCGTTGCCAACCGCCCGCGCCAGCCAAGAAGCTAAAGGCAGCCCCAGTATTATGGACCAATCGAAAATTGAGAAGACCGGGAACCACCACAATACCTTGACCCACGCGCCAAATATGACTCAGCCAGAGCTTAACGCCCTGATCAATAAAAATAACGGCTAGGGACAACCAAAGATAACGTAGCATCAGCAGAACTCCCGTGTTTCGCCCGGTAGGTTGAGGTTCGTTATACAGCGCCCACAAAGTTCCGGGTGTTCCGCCACGGACCCAACATCTGGACGACGATGCCAGCAGCGTCCACATTTTGCGGCGGTGCTGGGAACAACGGTGAGAGCCACTCCCGGCAGAGTCTCTGAACAGTCTTCGGGTTTTTCAGGATAAGGCATCAGCGTGCAACTGGAGGTGAGCAAGAAAAAGCGCAGTTCTTCAGCAAGAGGGCTGAGGAAGTCCTGCCACTCTTGGTTGGCGTATATCTGTAGTTCTGCATCGAGGCCGGAGCCAATTTTTTTCTCCTGCCGCAATGGTTCCAAAGTCGCATTCACCGCATCCCGTAATTGGTTGAGGCGCTCCCAGCGTTCAATAAGTGGCGCTGCGTCGGCAGGCATGGCTAAGGTGGGGTATTCGGCAAAAAATACACTGGGTGCCGAACGACCACGCATTTCCTGCCAAATTTCTTCAGCGGTGAAGCTCAGAATGGGAGCCATCCACACCACCATGGCTTCCAGTATCTGCCAGAGCACGGTTTGTGCCGAGCGTCTGGCCCGAGAGGCTGCAGGTGTCGTGTACAGACGGTCCTTGAGCACATCCAGATAGAGACCGCCGAGATCCACCGAACAAAAATGATGTAATTTTTGCTGTACCCGCAGGAAATGATATTCATTGTAGGCCGCGCGAATTTCTTCTTGCAGAAGTACGGTACGCGTCAACATCCAGCGATCCATTTCCAGCAGCTCGTCTATGGGCAGGGCATCGTTTTCTGGATTGAAGTCGTGGGTGTTGCCCAACACGTAGCGCGCTGTGTTGCGAATGCGCCGGTAACTATCTCCCAGTTGTTTGACAATAGCATCAGAAATGGGAATTTCACTGCGGTAGTCGGCTGAAGCTACCCACAGGCGAAGAATGTCTGCACCGTAGCGATCAATGATCGTCTGGGGTGCGATAACGTTGCCGATGGATTTGCTCATTTTTCGGCCTTCTCCGTCGACCGTAAAGCCGTGGGTGAGTACGGCTTTGTAGGGTGCTCGTCCACGGCTGGCTACAGATTCGATCAGGGAAGACTGAAACCAGCCACGATGCTGGTCGGAACCTTCCAGATACAAGTCCGCAGGACTATGGAGTTCTGGGCGCTGTTCTAATACGAAGGCGTGCGTTGAGCCAGAATCAAACCAGACATCAAGGATATCGGTACCTTTGTGAAAATGATCATGGCCGCAGGCGCTACAGCGCGCATCGACTGGCAAAAAGTGCTCGGCGGATTGGTTAAACCAGGCATCTACGCCGTCTTTCTCTACGGCTTGAGCAATGCGTTCGAAGGTGCTGGCATCGCGTAATGGCTCGTTGCATTGTGCGCAAGAAAACAGCGCCACAGGAACTCCCCAAGCGCGTTGACGAGAGATACACCAGTCCGGACGCTGGCGGATCATGCCGGCTATACGTTCCTTGCCCCAGTCGGGAATCCAGCGGGTATCATGGATGGCTTTCATGGCGTTATCACGCAACGCGTTGGCGGTCATGCTGATAAACCACTGCGGCGTCGCCCGAAAAAGCAGGGGGGTCTTGTGACGCCAGCAGTGAGGATAACTGTGGCGGATTTTTTCAAAATGCAGTAAGGCATTCTGCTCGCGCAGCAGTTCGGTAATACGTTCATTAGCCTGACGAATATTCAGGCCACCTAAACCGTTAGGCAGGTCGTCGCGCAATCGACCATTATCCTGCAAGGGGCTGTCCACAGGTAGATGATAGCGACGGCCTACTTCAAAATCGTCCACACCATGTGCAGGTGCAGTGTGCACACAACCCGTTCCAGCTTCCAGCGTGACGTGAGCGCCAAGGATGACGGGTACTTCACGATCAAGAAAAGGGTGCTGCAGCCTCAGCCCTTCGAGTACCTCACCGGAGAATTCAGCAAGTACCGTAGTTTCAGTCTCTCCATAACGGGCGAGGGTGCTCTCGGCCAGTTCGGCGGCGATGATAATCTGGCGATCACCGCTGCGCAGAAGACGATAGAGATAGGTGGGATTTACGGCCACGGCCTGGTTGGCCGGCAGTGTCCACGGGGTGGTGGTCCAGATGGCGATACTGGCGTTTACCGGCTGTTTCAGGCCCAGACGATGCTGCAGGTTTTCAGCATCAACCACCGTAAAAGCCACATCAATGGAAGGATCAGTGCGGTCTTGATATTCCACCTCGGCTTCGGCGAGAGCGCTGCCGCAGTCTACGCACCAATGGACGGGTTTGGCGCCGCGCACCACCTGACCATTGACGGTGAGACGACCGAGTTCACGGAGGATGTTGGCCTCAGCAGCGAACTGCATCGTGAGATACGGATGATGCCAATCGCCGAGAATACCGAGCCGTTCAAAATCTTGACGCTGACCCACAATCTGATTTTCCGCATAGGCCCGACAGGCGTTGCGAAAGGCTTGGGCACTGACTTTTTCGCCGGGTCGTCCCAGCTCTTTTTCGACTTGGATCTCGATGGGTAAACCGTGACAATCCCAGCCGGGGACGTAAGGTACGCGGTATCCCTCGCTGAGTTTGCTTTTGTTGATCATATCCTTGAGGATTTTATTGACTGCATGACCGATGTGAATTTTGCCGTTGGCGTAGGGCGGCCCGTCATGGAGGACAAAAGCGGGATGCTTTGCGCGTGCCACTTGCAGGGATTGATACAAATCGTGCTCCTGCCAGCGGGCCAGCGTGGCGGGTTCACGTTCGGGTAATTTGCCCTGCATCGGGAAATCCGTCTGCGGGAGATTTAATGTCTGTTTGTAGTCCATGAGGCGTCAGAATCCTAAGGGTGTTCGTTAAAATATTGGCGGGTGTTTTCTACATCGTGCGCAATGGCGGTTTTGAGTGTGTCGAGATCGCTGTATTTTTCTTCGTCACGCAGCTTGTGGTGCAACTCTACCGCGACACGTTGGCCATAGAGGTTCGGGTCGCCGGCATCTAAGCAGTGTGCTTCCAAGACCATTTTTTTGCCGTCAACGGTGGGCCGCAAGCCGATGCTGATGGCCGCCATCCAGGTTCCTTGGGTACTGCGCAAGCGACCGGCAAAAATTCCTTGTACGGGAACCCTGCGTCGATGCAGAGGAATGTTGGCCGTCGGAAAACCCAATTCGCGGCCAAGATGATCACCATGAATGATTTTACCGCAAAGCGTGTAGGGGCGGCCTAACCAAGAACTCGCCTGATGAAGGTTTCCAGCCTGTAAGCATTGGCGAATTCCGGTGCTGCTGACGCGCTGATTTTCGATCATATAAGCAGGTTGTTCTACGACCTGAAAGTTATGTTTGCGTCCAAAATGCTGGAGCATGTCCAGATCCCCGCGCCGGGCAGCGCCAAAACGAAAGTCATGGCCCACGACCAGTAATCGACACCGTAAACGATCGACGAGGATCTGGGTAATAAAGTCTTCGGCAGAAAGACGAGCAAGCGCCAAATCGAAGGGCAGGCAATAGATCTGACTGATTCCGAATCCGCGCAAGGCGATGATTTTTTCACGCAAACTGCTCAATCGGGGCGGTGCTTCTAGGGGGCGAAAAAATTCGCGGGGTAGCGGTTCAAAAGTCAGCACAGCCGTCGGCATTTCGCTTTGTACGAGGGACTGTAGTAGAGCCTGATGTCCACGATGCACCCCATCAAAATTCCCAATGGTAACTGCCTGGGCCTGTCGAGACGGGCGCTGATCGCGACGCTGAAGGAATTCGGGAAATTGCATGCTGGGGCTATGTGCGTCCGTTGTGCGGAAAAATGACGACATCTTAACGTAAATTCACCAATAACCCTAGATTGTGGATGCGGAGCCTGCCCAGCGGGGATTTTGTTCACGAATAATTTCGGCAAGAGGACGACGTTGCCCGAAGCCTTGATCATGGCCGTGGTAATAGCCCAGATGGGGTTCTGGATGACGCCAGCATAAATAACCATCGCCGGTATCAAAATCGATCAACCAGAGCCCCGAGACGACCACGCCGAGACGCTCCATCTTGTTGATCCAGCGCTGCACGATGTCTTCATAATGGGTTTCTTGCTGCTGCAACGCCCGATGGTTTTCCATATTCGCGCGCATGAAATCCAGAATCGGTACCAGTTCGTCAAAGGCTTGCGCAGTAATGCTACGCACTAAGGGAAACACCTGCTCAGCCTCGGAGAGCGTAAATATGCGGATTTGTCCGGGCCGTTGTATGGCGAAGACCGTATCTCCATGTCCGTGTAATCCGTCCGTTTCAAGCACGGTGCGATCTCCTTCGGGTAATATCGCGCAACTCATGGACACCTAAAATCCATGATCCGCCGAGATAAATGCCGGCGGCGAGAAATACCAGTCCAAGCACTCTCAACAATCTCTCCCAGAGCGAGATGGTGAGCCAGAGGGCCGTGTCACCTCGCAACCAAAATAACACTAAGCCCATGAGGATCGCCATAGCGGAAGTCTTCAGTAAAAAGATAGGCCATCCTGGTTGCATCTGATAGAGGCCATCACGCTGCAGTCGACGCCAAAGCAGCGCGGCATTTACAAGGGCTGCGCTTGTGGTGGCTAGGGCGAGCCCCAATTGCTGTAAAGGCCACGCCAGAATCAGGCTGACTGCGATGTTAACGGCAACGCTGATCATGCCAAAGCGAACAGGGGTGCGCGTGTTCTGATGGGCATAAAAAGCGGGTGCGAGTACCCGGGCGGCAATGATGGGCAAAATCCCCAAACCGTAACCTATTAAACTCAGGCTACTTTGCCAAGCATCCTGCGCCGTATAAGCACCATAACGGAATAGGCTGATTAACAGCGGTTGCGCCAGTAGGAGTAGTCCCACGGTAGCTGGCAAGCCAATCAGCCAAGTGAGACGTAAGGCCCAATCCAGCGTTTCGGGAAAATGCACAGAGCGTTCCGCTGCCTGGCGGGAAAGTAGAGGTAGTACAACAGTACCCAGGGCAACACCAAACACACCAAGAGGAAATTCAACCAGACGATCAGAATAGTACAGGTAGGAAACCACATTAGCACCAACCAAGGAAGCGAGGATGGTGTTCAGGAATAAATTGATCTGGGCAACGGAAGCGCCGAATGCCGCTGGCCCCATCAACCGCAGCAGCTTGGCTACTCCGGGGTCCCGGCGACGCAGGCGGGGCCAGCGCAAATAGCCGAGACGTTTCAGTGCCGGAAATTGAAACAATAACTGCAGTACGCCGCCGATGAGTACGCCCCAAGCCACCGCGATAGCGGGTTGCGCGAGGTGTGGTGCCCAGAATATGGCTGTGGCGATAATGCTGAGATTCAGAAAAACCGGGGTAAAGGCGGGAACGGTAAAATGTCCATAAGTGTTAAGCACGCCGCCAGCTAGGGCGACGAGCGAGATTAAAAAGAGATAGGGAAAAGTAATCCGCAACAGTTCGACCGTCAGATGAAACTTATCGGCATTGGCGGCAAATCCGGGTGCAATGGCATAGACCACAGCCGATGCGCCTAGCATCCCTAGAATGGTGACGACTGCCAGTGTGAGTGCGAGCCAACCAGCAACATCAGCTACAAAGGCTTGGGTTTCTTCCGGTGATCGTTGGCTGCGATATTCGCCGAGAACCGGTATAAAAGATTGTGAGAAGGCGCCCTCGCCAAAAAGACGGCGAAAAAGATTGGGAACACGAAACGCCACAAAAAATGCATCTGCCATTTCGCCGGCACCAAAAAGACGCGCCAGCAGAATGTCCCGAGCAAAGCCCAAGAGTCGGGAAAGCATAGTATTGCTGCCTACTTTGAGGACATTACGGAGAGGGTGCGCGCTCATAAGCTTAGAATAGGATATTCTACATAGTGAGGCATCAACTAAGTTCCTTCAACTTCTTGTAATCCATCCACTAAATGAATTTTTGGAGAATAAAGAGATTTTTGCAAGCGAGAGTTGTCAGCAGCGGAAACTTGTATATCACCGGGAATAGCGGGAACATATTGCAGATCGAAGGTAGTGCGCAGGGCGCGTGCTAGCGCATCAGTCAAAGCCAATATAGAGATGCATTGACCACTCGCAACATTTACCACGCCAGACAAGTCAGAGAATAATGCAGCAACATTGGCGTGTGCAACATCACTGACATGAATAAAGTCTCTTTTCTGTTGCCCATCCCCGCGAATAGTCAAAGGCTTATTTGCACGAATCATTTGTGTAAATTTAGTAATAACACCACTGTAGGGTGAAGAAGGATCTTGACGTGAACCGTAAACATTAAAAAAACGAAGACCGAGACTAGAGGTTTCATAGAGACGAGAATAAAGTGCAGCATAAGCTTCATTGGTAAGTTTTTCTAATCCATAAGGAGAGATAGGGTTAGTCGGACTAGATTCCGTAAGTGGAAGTGTTAAAGGCTCTCCATACACCGCTGCAGAAGAGGCGTAGACGATTCGTGCACCCACTCTCTTGGCTGCGTCAAGCACAGTAAGAAAACCTACAATATTTTGTTGACAAGAGTTGACGGGATTGTGAACACTTTTATCGACAGAAACCTGAGCGGCAAGGTGTAAAACATGACGGATACCTTGCATCGAGCGAAGGACAATATTTTCATCGCGAATATCACCTATAATGAGTTCAATTTGCGAATTATCTAATGGGAGATTATCGCGATTACCACTAGATAAGTTATCAAGAACTCGAACTTTTAATCCTAACGATAAAAGATAGTCAGCGGTATGAGAGCCGATAAATCCAGCTCCGCCAGTAATCAGTACAGTATCTGTTGAGATAGAATTGTAATTTATGGTATTCATTGAATCTCCGATACAAGAAGGACTATCCATAATGACTTTTCATAAACGTCTCATATTCTAAATTTGTGAAATCTACGTTAAGCATATATAAACCAATTAAGTCAACAATTAATAAAGAAAACATAAATCCTGAGCCATAATAGAATGGCCCAAATTTTAGCGTGAGTTCTGTAAAAAAAATATTTCCGATTAAGAATATAGTAACAAGAAAAAAGACTCGACCACGGCGATCTAAATAGAAATAAACATTGATAATGCTCATTAATAATAACTGTAAACTTACGCCGATAATATCAAAATCAAATATTCTTGTATAATCTTTTGAGTATCCAAGAAAGCTTAGAATTTGAGAAGAGTAGGTCATGGTAATAAAAATGACAACACTCTGAATTTTTATTATATCGATAAATCCTCGCTTGGCAGTGCTTATCATATCATTCTTGGCAGAAATTATTTCGGAAAGTAAACCACCATTTCTAATGGAATCGTAAAAATTATTATATGCTTCTACGAAATCTGTTTCAAGGCGCATCAAAAAAACAGCTAATCCAGGTATTATGAGTAAATAGGAAAGAAAAATGGGTACATCATATATTGGGGAGGCGCGTAGGGGACCAATAACCGTACCACTAGTTTCGGGATTAAACCAAAACATTATTTTATCAGCCCAAATAGCAGCATTAAAAATAAAACCAGTTGGAATCAGAATATAAAATAACTTTTGAGTTTTTAAAATTGAAAACAAATCAGGATTTTCTGTTCCTGGATATTGAAAACAAACAAGACCGAAAAGCCCGACGAAAAGGATGGCCTGGCCAATATCAAAAGCGATGAGATAACCATCGAGACCATAATTTGATAATAGTAAACCAATTACAATAATAAGAAAGTAAGCAATAAAATAATTTAAAACCAAGCCGTTATAGTCCTTTATACTACTTGCCATAATTGTTAGTACCCAAATATTGGATAATTCAATAAATCCTATGGACATTAGCAATATATAATCTTCAGGTTCGCTTTTAAAATACATGAATCCAGTAATAAATACAAAAATACCAGATAAAACTGTTGTAATAAAAATCATTAAGAAAAGTATGCCAACCACCATGGCTATTTTTTTTCTGAATAATATATCTGCCATAAACCGAGTGAAAAATAATTGCACAAATCCAGTGATAATCAATGAAAATGAAATTAGATAGGTCACAGAAACCTGGAATTGAATGATTTTGAATTGGTTAGAGCTCCAGAATTTTTCTAGGAATCCGAGTAGCAGTATACCAGTTATTGAAAGAACCCAAGGTCCCGAAGCCACAATGCCAGCATATGTATATCCTTTAAGAAGACCAAAATAACTTTCATTTTTCAAAATTCGACGTAGCTCAAAACCAATACCTGCCATAAATTGCTCCTACGTTAAATTTGATACAAAGTAGCGTAAGCTGAGAACATTTGTGACTGCTGATAGTACCGTTCAACTCGGCTGATGCCTATTGTACTCATTTCATGCCAAATAGTAGAATTATTTAATAATAAGAAAATAGCAGAGGCAAGTGCTTCAGGATTTGCAATGTCAACAATATATCCTGCGCTTCCTAAACTTTGGTCATCAGTATCTCGACCATGAATAAGTTCGGAGCAGGAGCCTACATCGGTTGCGACAACAGGAACACCAGCAGCAAAGCTTTCTAAGATAGTTAGAGGTAATCCTTCACTAATAGAACAAAGAACAGATACTCGAATTTTTCCTAATATCTCTGCTGTCGACTGATAGCCAAGAAATTGTATTTGTGATTCGAGTTGTAAGTGCTCTATTAATAATTGACATTCTAGAAAATATTCAGGATCCTCCTCTTCTGGGCCTACGATCCATGCTATTATATTAGAATTCTTTTTTAAAAGAATATGTGCAGCGCGAATGTATGTTTTGATATCTTTAATGGGTACAATACGACCAATGAGCGCAATAACAGCTGGAACATCATCAAAACTATGACGATACTCTGAGAAATCTGACACTTTAATTCCGTTGGGAATAGTAAGTAGTTTTTCTGGTGAAGCTTGATCCTTAATCTGTAGTTGCTGAGCACCACCATAGAGATTTACAATAAATTGTGCTTGTTGATAAGCCACTTGTGCTAGGATTTCAAAAAAACGAATCCATAACGATCTAATATGACTGATCTGTGTGTTAGACTGCTCAATTAAAGCATTGCGGTCTGGTATCCATTCGGCAAGCATTAAGTCAATTCGTCGTTCTTTAGTATAAATACCGTGTTCAGAGATAATAAGTCTACTATTTTGTGAATGGGAGATCATCGCACCAAGATATCCTGCATAACCAGTAGACGCGCAATGAATGATTGATGAGTGCGGCATCTCAGAACAAATTTGACTCAATAACCATAGTGGTTCATGCATCCCTCTAATTGTCCAAAAATAGTCAATAAAAGACGGTTTGTTCTTAATGGATTCATAGGTAGAAGTTATATACTCCCAGATTGCTCGATGTTCTAAAAAATCCTTATGGGTTATATTAAAGTTACTTTTAAGTTTTTCTATATCGAATTGATTATGCATTCTATTATTTTTATTAAAAGCTTTGTGTGACTCTTGTATATTATTTATATTTGTTTCCGTTAAATTCTTCTTTTTACCAGTTAATTCTTGTCTTTCATAGAGAAAAAATTCACGATAAAAAACAATATTAGAGGCTAAATCATAATGTTTTTGAGAATAATCATTACGAGTGCTTCCGAGAAATATAACCCCAAATTTCAATGCAGGAAAACCCAAAATAATATTATTAATCCACGACGAGACGCCGCCGCGTACGTATGGATAAGTACCTTCAAGAACTAATAATATATCGATAGAATCGGTGGAGTTGTTACTAGTCATTGAATATCCCCCCAAAACTGTGCAGATAGTCCATATCGAGGTGATAGTCTAATAACTTCTGCATTCCTAAATAAATTTTCTACTTCAATATACTTGCCAGATAAGAAGTAAGCTTTAGCAAGAAACGGAATAATTAATAAAGAATCGGTTTCTTTTAGGCTGGCATTATGGAATGCATCAATAGCGCAATCATAGTTATTCTTCTCAAGTTCAATTAGACCCTTAAGAAAATAGGGTAGAAAATTTGTTTTAGATTCAAGATCGCGATAATCATCGTATCTTTTTTTGCTGCCTGAAGAATTGTTTTTAATATCTTTTTGATGCTTAATATTCCACATTAGCCAAGCTTTATTTTGTTGAAGCTTAAGTTTTAGGTCTGGATCGTTAATTGACTTAATCATACTATTCAACTTTATAACGCGTACCGTATTTTCATGCTCGCGACGATCAATAGCACTATATGCTAACAATCGAACTTCTTCTGCAGGATCTGTCAGAGCAGAATGGAGAAGTCGATATTGTTCATTAAAATTGCTTTCCTTTATCTGTGAAATAGAACGGATTCGATCATTGTCGTTTACAGAAAACTTTAGTCGATTAGCTATGCTACCTATTCCATTGTGGGAAAATAAAAGTGAAATTTCATGGCTATATTCCGGTACTGAAATAACTGTGGTTTCTTCGCGGACTGGTCTATTTGCAATTATTCTAAAAATTATCGCCATTGATAAGGTGATAGCCATACCTAAAACTGGTATAAAAAGTACTACGATTGCTATCGTATAAGTTCTTTTATTGAAAAAACTTCTATTTTTTAAAATGAAGTATTTTGGAGCTATCAAAATGGGTAGAATAATTGCTATTGAAACATAAATAAAATATAGCAAAGAGAAGAGTAATTCAAAGCGAAAAATGCTCATCAACTTACGGCACCCGTGAGAGCAAAATCAAGTTGTTTAATAGGATCGTTCTTATCTAATAGATAGCCTTTGTGCTTAAATTGAATCTCGCTAAAAATATCATAATTATTTTTAATTATAATCTGCTCTATCCTGTTTTTATGTCCTTGAATAGCAGTTGATCCTGAAAATGGCAGCAAAAAGATAACTTGTGTTTTATTTTCAATAGAATGTATCCAGATGGTATCCAATCCACGGCAAGCTCTCACTAATTCGGCGATTATTGTTTCAGAATTTTCTTTAATTTCGTATATAATCAATGCAGAATCTACGTCATATTTTAATTTAAGTTCTGCGCATATCATGAATTCATGGGCGAACAATAAAGGACAATCTGGCCATCTATTAAATATATTATGGGTTTTTTTAATGCTTGCAACCTGTCTAATAACATACTGAAAAATAACGGCTATGACTTGAAAGTTTTGTTTGTCAATAGAGAAAAATGATACTTCTGATACGATTAGAATGTAGGAACTTTCTGAATAATTATCTGGTATTATATATGCAGATATATAACTTTTAGAAGAAAAGTTATTTATATTATTAATGCAATGGTTTTTACGGCTTTCTATAGTATCAAGATATACTTGATCTAGCTCGTTAAGTTCACCAAAATCTCCAAGGGTAGCGACTACTATCGGATTATTTTGTGAATCTAATTTATAAATAGCTGCACAGTATACCCCACAATTTTGATTAATAAGATACAGGGTTCTTCTTGCTAGCTCACCACTAAGTACTCCATTTTCTTCTTTAATTGATTGTTTCAACTCTTGTAGGGATGAACGTAATGAAATCGGTTTATAAATTAAATTTTGCTCAAGTCTACTGTGCGATATTTGACTGATATATAAATTATTAGTTATATGTTCAATTCGTGCCTCGAAAAGTTCGTTCTTAATTATTTCTTGTTCGTTTTTAGAGTGCCACATTCTTGCGAATTCACCGCAAACAACTGTGAGTATTCCCCCGCCCAGTATTGCAGGCGCCCAACTATTAAAAGATTGTGGTGACCATAATAGGCTAGACATTAGTACGCCAATAGATAATAATCCTGGTAAAATCCCGTAACGTAAGGCAATTAATACAGGAGCTATCCATAGCCACGGAAAAGGCTGATTAATTAACAGAGGATTTTCTTGATCAAATATACTACTGACTACTAAAGCAACTGCTGGTAAAGCAATTGCCTCAACCCACCCTATCCAAGTTTTCCTTCTTCTTATCATTTGTTAAGTGCACGATTTACGAGTTTGGTTAGTATTCTTTGCGCAAGGCTGCTTGTACTGGTATGCGATAAGCTTCCACCATTGGCACTTGCTACGCCCGTCCATAGGATCTTTTGAGTATTCGTGTTGATGATCCATAGAGTGATGGCTACTGCGGGTTCTGCATTTATTCCTGCTTTGTAGTTCCATTCATCGACAGATCCAGCAATTGCATATTCAGCACCTAATTGATTTGCTTCATTGAGCGCTTTGTCATATCTTTTTTTCCAGTCCCCACCTAGAAGTTCTTGGGTGCGTGTGCCTGCTGGAAGATTTCCGATCATGGACTCCCCTTTCACCTGTAGAATTGCGCTAGTCATAGCTGCCGCCTTGTCGTTAGCTAGCGGGGTATCTGTATTATTCGCAAACGGTAATACTGCCCAATGCGCTTTAGTGTTTAAATCTGAATGTTTGGCACTTTGGATATCTATACTAGCACAACCTGCCACTAACATTATGATAGGCACCAAAATTATATTTATCTTCATAAAGGCTTGCTCCTTTTGAATGCTCTCTTGAATAAATTCTATCGTGAAAAATAGTACGTGTAGCTGATATTAAGCTGCTGTTGATTGAGTGCAAGCCCATTTCCACCTTGACCTTGACTATAAACTATAGTCAGCTGATCTGGACCTATAATCGGTGTGCGTATTCCAGCACCCACCTGATATTGAATTCCAAACAGGGTGTTATTGTATACACTGATCGCCAAATATGGTATCCAATGTGCTGAAAGTGTGGGGATAGATGAGTTGAGCATAAAATTTAGACCGTAATCTGCATAGCTTCCAGCTAGTAGATTATCAACCGTGGTATCTACAGAAGGCAAGACCTCTGCAAGTACTCCACTGATAGATTTATTACGTGTTATAGAATGTATACTTGCAAAAGGTCCCAAGGAATAATGCCAATCATGCCAGCGCCCAAGCCAATGTAGAGAGGTTCCTGCTGTCCAATCCGTACCCACCGGCACCTCATCTTGGCCCAGGTATCTTATCCGACTTGCTGATAGGCTTTCTGACCAGAAAGTATTACTATGATCAATTTCAATATCTGCGATATTTTTCATTCCAGCTACTGCCATAGCTGGGCTTTGTGTGCTTTGCTGATGCCATGCTATTTGGCTTTGTACACTTAAATTTAGTGGGAGAGTAATTTTGCCGGTTATTTTCCCCACCATAAAGTTCCGGGCGGCAGAGCGAGTTCCTAACAATCCACTTAGCGACCATCTTTTTTGCTGATAAAATAAACCTGCATCGGCAGATTGTTCAATTGTCGGCGTATTTTGAAGCATGGACTGAGTATCCGCTGACTGCCAAGTATATTGATCGCTCAACAAAATTCCCCAGTTGTTACTAACAAATATGCGACTTGATAGGTTAGAGCTATTCCTTTGCAACCCGCTGAATCTTAATATATTCTCTTTTATGTTAGCATAACTTGCAGTATGTTTTACCGCATCAAGATATTGCTCACGCAGGTTACGAGAGCGCGGATTATCCTGAAGTCTTCTGAAAGCCCAGTATTGCGCGCGCGGCCAATCATCAAGCATGCTGTAAGCACTTACTAGATCGCTGGGTGGGAGTGATTCGGGATGCTTAAGCAATGCGGTAAGGCTAACTAGATCATGCTGATGAAGTGCCATACTCAGACGAACCCAAGCTGGTAATTTCTTCTGGTTTTCATGAATGAGTGTTTGTGCCAGTGTCCAGTACCCATTGGCCATCGCCCAAGTAATAGCTGGTAAGTAATCTCCTTCTTCTGCATCACGTAAAAGAACACGCGATGTTAAATTTCCACCCTTTGGAGCCGCTGATAAAGCTCTTGCTAGAATCTGCAAAGATGTGAGCGACACATCGTTTTTGTCATGTTCGATATTAGGTTGTGTATTTTTTTGGGGATATTTTTTTTGAGATTTGTCATCGTGCAAGGTAGTTTTGTTTGATTCGTTAACTAAACGAAATACGGTAGGGGCTGCACCAGCCATTTCTGAACAGTTGATTAATATGATACTTATTGCATAGATGATTAAGTATCTATGCTTGGAGACCATCATTGGCAGGAATGATCTACTAGAAGCTATCAAGATGTTTTTTCCTTGTTTTTGTTTTTCCGCTGCATTTTTTGTGCAATATCTTGAGCAACAATAGTACGCTGTGCCCAAGCTAAGCCATCCAGACCATTGCTATTAAGAATATCAGCACGATTTAGTAGAGCTTGATCATCGGCAGGGATCCGTTGTTGAGATTGAAGATACATAGCGAGATTAGGTCGATGCAAAATTTGCATAGCGCCGATAAGAGCTGCTTGTAAATTTGGAAAGCTGCCTAAATCTCCCACTAATATTGCGCGTAAATTCTTTTCGTCATGTTCATCCACTAATAACCATAGAATGTCTTCCTGAATAACAGGATCACCGGGACTCAGTTCCAGTCCTTGTGCATAGGCATTCAGGGCAGACTGTGGTCGATGATTCGATACTTCCCATTGTGCCAAAGCTATCCAGTAAGCAGGATATTGCTTAAGACCCATGGGATCAGATTCTGGAATCTGTGCTAATAATTGTCGCAGCTCATGCCAGTCTTGCTGATTCGCAGCTAACGCAATACTTTCAAAAAAGAAAATTGGTAATTTAAATTTGTGCCATCCGGCCATAGCTACGGCTAAAGCTGCTTTTGGTAGGGGGTCTTGCGTAAGCATGATTAAACGCTGATAATCATATTCGTCTGCGGCACCCAGTATATAAAGTCTTTTTTCGGATTCTAATGCTGCGGAGCGATCATTCTGTTCCCACGCGAGAATTGCATAGAGATGCCAAAAGGGTACATCATTCGCGGAGGCCTTAGATTTGGCTAACTGCATGACCTCTAGTGCGTTAGAGTAATTCCCACTCATGCTCTGCAACTGCGCTTCTTTAAGCGCAATCTCGGGTTCAGCACCATATAGTCGCGTTACTTGCCGAAGCGCATCCAGACTATTTTTTATTTTACCCATTTGGTAGGTCAAGTATGCCTTTTGTTCTAGCAGAAAACGGCTCTTATGAATACGTAGTGAGGCATCTATATCCGCCACTGCCTTTTCAGGTTGGCCAAGCTCGCCATAAGCATAAATCAATGTTTTCCAGTTATCCCGCGATAGTTTACCCAATTTAGCTTGAGGCGCGAGCATTTCTACAATTATATCGGGTCGTGAGAGAGAAGACGCCAGCGTTATAGTATTTTTAATTGCCGAAGCGTCGCCATGTGTAGCTAACCAGTGCCATTGCTTCATTACTTCATCGCGTTGTCCTAGCCAGGTTCCTACCTGGATGAGTCTTCTGTGCCAGATCGGATCATCCGGGACTTTCTGTACGGCGGTCCAAGCAAGTCGATAAGCATTTTGTAGTTGATGACTTTGCAGAAAGGCTGAATACGCTAGATCATATATATTTTTTTGATAAGTTCCAGGAAATGGTTCTACCGATATTGGTGCCTTATACCAGCTAGGTGAAACACCGCCTTGATCAAGATAACCCATCCCTTTGCCGGTCTTTAGGCTTTCTTTAAGAGCCTCTGCGAAAGCATCAGAATCTTCATTACGATTTTTCTTCAGTTGTAGATAATGGGCGTCTATATGAGCTTGACTACCGGGCCTATTCCACCAGTGATCCGCAAAGGCATCAGATCCTGAGATGAACCAGATCAAGCATATAAAAAATGTAGAAGAAAATTTGTTCATCAATGAGTGGTGTCCCGATTTAATTCTTGAAGCAGTAAACTGGCCGCAATTTGCGGTTTCCCTGCAGCCATCGCTAACTGTGCCATTCGCAGTTTGACTTTAGTATTTTGTTCTATTGTGGGCATTTTGTTTATTATTTGCTGAGCGAGGATGAGCGTTTTATCAGCTCCTACGGCGCCTTCACTGAGCGTGATGCCCTGTAAAAAAAAACGCTGCTGCGAATTGGGATTGCGAGTTTGCATTGCGAGCCAAAAGTAGATTGCCCCAGCCTTTGCTGGATTTCCGCTCGCTGCCCAAAAAGCGGCTGCATGGGTGATAAATTTTATACGGTTACTCGGATCAGAATGTGCCGCTGCTGTCCAAGCCTGTGCTGATGCTTCTTGGTTTCCGAGTGCTGCGGAGCTTTTCGCAAGGATTTCCCATTGTGCGGGTGACCATCCTCCGAGTTGTATCATTCGAGCAGTTTCGTCAGAGAGCTTTTTCAAAGCACTTAAGCGTGCGGCACTTCCGATTGCTAACTGCATGCTTTCTTCCCAATTTAGTTTCCAAGATAACCACTTCGCCAATCTAAAGCTTGAGGAATTGCGATTCATTAAGAGCGGGCTGAGTTGTTTTCGAGCCGCTGCGAATTGTCCACTGCGAGCAAGAAGTTGTGCTGTTTGGATTCGTGGCTTCGCTGAAATAGCATCATCTTGCTCACTTTGGCGCAGCTGCCAACCATAATGCATTGCAACAAATATGAATAGTATACTAACTGCTACAAATAGTAATAAAAGCTGAGTTATGCCAAAAACTTTTATTTTTTTTGGCGTGTCATTTCTGTCCACAATCCACACTTATTGTAATATTTTTGGAGCGGCTGGTTATATTGCCGTTCTGAGAAATGTCGGCGCGATGGTCGTTTAGTGTAGCTACGCAGCCATGGACGTTTTCCATCTGTATTTGTACGGGAACATTACCTTTTAGTTCGGCAGAAAACCCATTGTTTTGTGCTTTGAATCGTGTAATAGGCGCGTTGGCACTTTCTATGTAAGCCTGCTTGGTCTCCCGACCAGATGTTAATGCAATGTAGGCACTAGGTTCTGCAGTCAGATGTACATACCAGTTACCATTAGGGCTCTTGTTAAATCCAGCCACATTTTGACTCTCTGCGATATTTGGATAGCCTAGTGCGGTTGGCATCCGCATCTCACGTAATGCTCCGACCCCTTGAATCAGGAATCCATCATCTTGACGAGCAACCTGAATCTTAAAGAAATTTATAGCGATGTGACTATAATCAGCAATATAAATTGGAGTAATAGGCTGTTTCAGAACCCAGTTATACACTTTTTCTAATGCGGCTAAGGATGCGAGTTTGGTGCCGGTATACCAGTGTGTATATATGTCTATGGGTTTTAAGCGGTGTGGTTTGTTAGTCATTTCGAAAGTCTGAATGACATTCTCGAACCCCCAAAATGGTCCCTGCCATTGGTTCGTAAAATAGTCTTCATTGGCATCTGGTGCGAAGACTTGAAGATAAGAACCTCGGAAAATACCTATCGGTGGAACAGCCGTTATACTGGGATCCTTTTTACTGATAAAACTGGTCCCGCCATTAATGTTCATGAGCCCAGCCTGATAAGCAAGACCAACTACCTGTGCATCAGGCTCGCAGTCTCCAGACCATTGATCTATAACAACCCTTTTATCTGGCGGAGCTAGGTGCTTATCAATCCATTTTGCGGCACCTACCGCCTCCATGTAGGGACTAAAATGATAGCCTGGTACGGGTAGGTTAATTCCCGGATAGTTCTTGCCGGCTTCAATAGCGGGCCAATTGAAAGGATGTGACCACATGTGTGAACCGATCTCTACATAGGGGAGTTTGAATACTTCTCGTGCAATTTTATCACCAAGCGGTGCAAGTGCTGGATAAAGACCGCGATCTCCAGGTAGTAAATCTCCCACGATGACCGAACCTGTAAAGGGTAGCTTATAGCGCTCTAAGATCCGGTGCATGTAAGTCTCACCGGCTATATGATACGGCGGAAAGTCTGCACGACTGACAAAACCGTCACCATCGGTGTGTGCCATAAATAGTCTTCGACCACTTTCTGTGGTGGTATCTGGAACTGGCATTTCGGGAAGGCGTAGTGTGTTGCGATAAAGCGCAAAGGGATTGATTACCCAGCGGGTATCCTTGTTTGGTAAGGTACGCAGAACGTATGGAGCTACGGCATAGCCTCCCCAATTGGTGATAGCCGCCGCATCTTCTTGTGCGCCTGAGTTTGATTGAAGGCCAAGCCATACTTGACTATTTGCTGGAGCTTCCAGTGACCGGAAATCTCTAATTTTAGGTTTCACAGGAATTTCGTAGCCAAACTCACGAGATTGTGAGGTCACTTTGAGCGTAGCGGGCGTAGCGGGCGTAGCGGGCGTAGCGGGCGTAGCCGATGATGAAGATTTTAGTCCAAGTGTTTGGTATACTAGGGGATTTCCATTGGCTGAAAAACCGCCAATGAATAGTAACGGAATACCTTGTTTCTTACAGTCGTCTATCCAGTGGCTAAACGCGCTTGGGTCTTTTACTGTTGCACCGTCACTCCAGACAATGACTCCAGCGTACTCACCCGCTTGCGGTGCCGGTGGCAAAGATTCATTGAGACGATGTAGTACGGGGATATAGCCCAGATACTCTATTGGCATAACGCCGGCACTGAATGCTGAACTATTTTCTTCTGAATCGTTGCTGCTGTAGAGCATCAAAATGTGTCTAGGTAGGGGTTCGATAAGCCCTGCACCTACCGCAGTTAGTGAGCCGTCAGTAACATAAGGAATATAGCCTAGTGATTTGATTTTTTGCGCATCTTTCCACCATCCTGTTCTTTGCAGAAGCGGGGGAAGATAGTCGATAACAATCACTGGGAGTCCAGACGATTTCACTGCGTTTAACTTTTCCGTTAAAGCCTTGCGTGTATCATCCGGAACCTTCTGATAGTCATGTTTAGACTGGTTCCATTCGTTAAACAACGATTCAGCGACAACTGCTACTAAATCATTTTTGATCTCAGGAAATACCGAAAAACCTCGATTGGCGATGAGTTTTACGGAGGGGTATGATTTTTTAATAGTATGTATTAACGTGACGAGACCTGCACGTTGAGCAGCCCTTTCCTCAGGGGTTTTGGTTGCCAACTTATAAGAATCTAAAGTATCAAGGAAGAAGGCGTGATAACCTTGATGCCATAGTGGATTAATAATATCTTCGATAACATCGGAACGGCAGGCGGCGCTGCTGAGGTTGATGATTTTTCCTCCCCATTGAGGGTTTGTACCCATATCGCAGCTGTGAGGAATTTGTTCGTAGTTTTTATTACTAGGAACAGTTTCGCCAATGCTGGCATAAGCAAAGGGAGTTTGATTCGCAGCAAAACTGCTTGGAAGACGACTGGGACCGGGGTTCACAATTATCCAGTCAAAATTTTTGAAACCAGATGGTAGGGGTCCATTTCCGTAGTAAAAAGCTGTACTAGGGAGCGCGAAGGATGCAGCACTCCAGAGTAAGGTGCCAACCAACGCAACGAATCGAGCCATCAAAGTCATGTGAACTCCAAGTGTCTCTGAAGATATCTTTGATAATACATCAATATTTGTGTTTCTGACTACGAGTGGACTTATGCCGCATGATATTCCGAGGGAAAGATGTTTTGGTGATAGAAGCCTCTGCTACAATTTTTTTATCAGACTAGGCGATATGATCTTGCTGTTGAGGCAAGCTGTATTTATGTCTGGTCTGAGTAGAAACTCTACAAATTTTTGTGCTACCGCAGTAAGGCGTTTGTTTTTTCTATGTACCGCATGCCACTGACGAATAATTGGAAAGCCGGCAACATCCAAGATGGCAATGTTACCAGCGTTTGCTTCTGCGGCAATCGTATTTTGAGAAAGTATACTCAATCCAAGCCCTCCTGCAACAAGCTGCTTTACGGCTTCATTGCTACTCATGGTCATTCTGACTTTCAATTGTATGCCACGGTCCTGAAAAAAATTCTGAGCAGTTAGACGAGTTCCTGAACCTTCCTCACGGAGGATAAAAGCCTCTTCACTCAGCTTTTCAGGGGCAATATTTTTTTCGTTGGCGAGTGGATGATTGCTAGGACCGAGAACGACAATCGGATTATCCAAGAAAGGATGCGCGACACCATCTATATCATCCGGAACCTGACCCATAATATAGATGTCATCTAAATTTTGCTTGAGTCGTTCCAGAATGGTATCCCGATTGGCGATCTCTAGGTGGACTTCGATGCCGTTATGCTCTCCACAAAAAATGCCCACCATCCTCGGGGCAAAATACTCTGCTGTGGAGATGATGGAGAGATTAAGCGTGCCTACATCCAGATTGCGGTGCGCATCCAGTTCTTGATTTAGGGCATCTAGGCGGCGAAGGATGTCGTTACCAGCGCGTGCTACCGCCTCACCGGCGGCAGTCAGAAAAAGCTTTTTACCCATCTGTTCGTAGAGCTGTTCACCCGTATGCTCTGAAAGCTGCTTGATTTGGATAGACAGCGCAGAGGGCGTCTGATGTAATTCCGCTGCGGCGCGGGTCATGTTAAGGTGACGCGCAAGCACTGTGAATATGCGTAGTTGGTGCAGAGTAGGGTGGCGTGCTGTCAAGGTTATACTTTTCCAAAAGGTAACATTAATTTCTTTTTACTTTACCTTATGACAAGAGCTTTGTACATTCGCCAATGGTTGCAGCTTTGCAGGTCAAGTTAGACTGATACTTTAGGAGGAATCTATGGCTGGTAAATATCAAGCCGGCGTGAAGGAGTACCGCCACACTTATTGGGCTCCGGACTACGTGCCGCTGGAGTCGGATCTGTTGGCATGTTTCAAGATTATCCCGCAGCCCGGAGTAGATCGGGAAGAAGCGGCGGCGGCGGTGGCAGCGGAATCATCTACCGGTACTTGGACTACGGTCTGGACTGACCTGCTGACTGACATGGACTACTACAAGGGTCGTGCCTATCGCATTGAAGACGTACCGGGCGATGACGCGGCATTTTATGCATTTATTGCTTATCCGATTGATCTGTTTGAAGAAGGATCTGTCGTCAACGTCTTTACCTCGCTGGTAGGTAACGTGTTTGGATTTAAGGCCGTGCGCGCATTGCGTCTGGAAGATGTACGCTTCCCGCTGCATTACGTCATGACCTGTAATGGTCCGTCCCACGGTATTCAGGTGGAGCGTGACAAGCTCGACAAGTACGGTCGCCCGATGCTCGGTTGTACCATCAAGCCCAAGCTTGGATTGTCGGCCAAAAATTATGGTCGTGCGGTGTATGAAGCGCTGCGTGGTGGTCTGGATTTCACCAAAGACGACGAAAACGTCAATTCTCAGCCTTTCATGCGCTGGCGTGACCGTTTTCTCTTTGTGGCGGACGCGATTCACAACGCTGAGGCCCAGACGGGTGAACGTAAGGGGCATTACCTGAACGTGACGGCGCCTTCTCCGGAAGAAATGTACGAGCGTGCGGAGTTCGCTAAAGAGTTGGACATGCCCATTATTATGCATGACTTCCTCACCGGTGGTTTCTGTGCAAATACGGGTCTCTCCCGCTGGTGCCGCAAGAATGGGATTCTTTTACACGTCCATCGCGCGATGCATGCGGTTATTGACCGTAACCCCAATCACGGTATCCATTTCCGGGTACTAACCAAGGCGTTGCGTCTGTCGGGTGGTGATCATCTGCATACGGGTACCGTGGTCGGCAAGTTGGAAGGCGACCGTGCTTCTACCTTGGGCTGGATTGATCTGCTTCGTGAATCATACATTCCTGAAGATCGTAGCCGGGGTATTTTCTTCGATCAGGATTGGGGTTCTATGCCGGGTGCATTTGCCGTAGCTTCTGGCGGTATTCACGTTTGGCACATGCCCGCACTGGTGAGCATCTTCGGTGATGACTCCGTCCTGCAGTTTGGTGGTGGTACCTTGGGACATCCTTGGGGTAATGCCGCTGGTGCTGCTGCGAATCGTGTTGCACTGGAAGCCTGTGTTGAAGCGCGTAACCGTGGTGTTGAGATCGAAAAAGAAGGTAAGGAAGTGTTGATGAATGCTGCCCGCCATTCTCCAGAACTCAAGATTGCCTTGGAAACCTGGAAAGAAATCAAGTTTGAGTTCGATACGGTCGATAAGCTCGACGTACAGAACCGCTAATTTCTGGAAACCTAATCGCTCATTCAGGAAGGAGGTCATCATGGCCGAAGTGCAAGATTATAAGCAAGTACGCCGATACGAGACGTTTTCGTATTTGCCACCCATGTCTGCGGAGCAGATTCGGGCTCAGATTCAATACATCGTCGCTCAGGGATGGAACCCTGCGGTAGAGCACGTTGAGCCCAATCGTTCGTTTTCGCATTACTGGTACATGTGGAAGCTGCCGATGTTTGGTGAAAGAAATATCGACACCATTCTCGCGGAGCTGGAAAGCTGTCACCGGGAATATCCCGGTCATCTGGTAAAGTTGATTGGTTACGATAACTACACCCAGAGTCAGGGTCTAGCGTTCGTGGTCTATCGCGGTTCCTGATAGGCAGTAATAGTGACGGAAACCGCTGCAGTTTAAACCTGCAGCGGTCACCATGAGGAGGCAATATGTCTGAATCATCCGCTTCCGGTCAATTGCGTGGTCGGGCTTTGGCGCAGGAGATGCGGCGCCATCAGGCCGTGCGCAAGCAAACCGAGAGGGCACGGTCAGCATCAGCAGCTGCTGAGCCAAAGTCTGAACTAAAAACAAGGTCGTCCAACGCTACTTTTTCGGAAGTAGCTGTGGCTCCTACGGTTTATCAAGAAAATATGTTTCAAAAAGCTTCCGGAAGAGAAGCTGCACTGGCACGACGTACAGCACGTTGTAGTGGTGCGCAATGTTGGTCTGACCCAGATCAGCGACGTTCGCGTGGACGGATGCGTTCACGCGTAGCCGATGCTTCAGAACAGTCTGTGGACGAAGTGGAAAGTGCAGTGCCTTTAATTCCGGGTGTCGAAGAGTCGTTTCTGGATTCCGTATGTGCGTTGTCTAATAGTGATCCTGCGGCTTTCGGCTGGCGTGAAAGTTCGGTGCGGCAATTATGCAAAGCTCGGCGCCAGTCGCTTTCCCAAAAAGGCAAGATTGCGCTGACGGTTATGCGTGGGCTGAGTTCAGCCACCGCACGGCTGCGTTATCTGCAGAACGGTAATGGTCGGGAATTCGCACGCTTGCATCGACAAGAACAGGCGGAGCATGGCCGTGGTCGCTCTCAACCTGTATCTCCGACCCCAGGTCAGTTGCGCTCGCGCAAGTATAGGGTACCCACCAAAGTCGAAGTAGATCTGACCTTGTCTGGGTCAGAAATTACGGGCACGCAAGTGGATCGGCAAGCCGCCATTACTGGAAATGAGTCAGGATCTTGTCGCCATATTACCGGTACTGAATATGTGGGTACCGATCAGTTTGCTCAGTTTTGTTCCAGTCGTCCGACTCCCGCCCCCGCTAAAGTTGGTGAGTCTCGTACTGCGGCACAGCAGCCGGTTTCCGGAACTCAGCTGGGGAGAGCGGCGAGTGTTACTGGCGATGAAGCGGGAACTTGCAGCTCGGTTACAGGTACGGAATATCTGAGTATGGAAAATTTCGGTGCCTTCTGTCAGTCCAGTTTGCCAGCTCGGCCGGATAAAGTAGTGATGGGCGTCACGGCTAAGCAGCGTATGCCGATCAGCGGAAGTGATGAGGCGCGTTCTAATGCGGTTACTGGGGCGGATATCGGTACCCAGCAAAATGTTACCGGATCGCAATACTCCGATGCTGGAGTTGCGCGCATGACGATCAATGGAACGCCTAAAAAAGTAGCGCAAACCCACACTTTTGCGGGTGAGCAAATTTCAGGTACGGCCGTCGATAGCCATTCAAAAATTACGGGATTGGAGTCTGGGGAATGTCGCCCAGTGACCGGAACTGAATATCTGAGTCAAGAAACTTTTCAGTCACTGTGTAATACCGCTGTACCGGAACCGACTCCGGCTAAAGTGGGAATTAGTAACACCGAGAAGGGACAACGTATTACTGGAAACTTGGTGGATCGTTCCGAAAAGGTGACCGGTAACGAACCGGGTAGCTGCCAGCGGTTGACGGGTACCGGTTACGCGACCATGAGTTTGTGCGGTGGTGGTGTCGATAAAGTCCAGAACATGTCTAGTCTTTCTGGCAATGTAATGACTGGCACGGGGATGTATCAGCACCCAAAAATGTCAGGTGACGAGCGCGGAGGGTGCTTGCCCGTCACCGGTACAGAATATTATGGTTCAGAGCATTATGCGCAATGCGGAAGCACCCCGCATGCCAATGCACCCAAAGTGGGTCTGATCCGTACAGACTCTGGTCAATTGGTTAGTGGACCTCTGTTGGGTCCGTCCGAGCAGGTTACGGGTAACGAAGCCGGCGCATTTTTGCCGGTCTCGGGAGATGCCTATTCCGGAGAGGCGATAAATATGGCTGATGAAAATCCGATGCCAGAATCCTCAGAACCGGCATGTTGTGCAAGTTGTGCTTTGAAGCAACAAGCGAATGCGCTTTCATCATCGGTGCTGCCGAAAGTCAGCTCTGCGGTCAGTACGCGCTTCATACCTGCACCTGTAGCCGACCAAAATACTTCGGTACCGGAAACGACACCGCAAGGATTTAGTATTGTTCCGCCGTCGCAGCAAAGGGCTGGTCGTATAACCGGTAATGGGGATGATCAAAATAGTCGAGTTACCGGTCCGGTCAATTTGGCGCGCGGTTTAATCACGGGTACCCCAGAATTTCGGGTGCGTGAAAATACTGCAGTCATCCCATCTGCTGTTGCTGCGGAAGCTGTTGCGGAACCACAAGTACCGCAGCGTGGCAGTTGGCAGATTACTGGTGATGACTGGAGTCGCAGCATGCGGGTTACCGGTACCGAGGGTCATTGGGCACAAAAACGTAATCCCACGCAACGGGGTGAAGCCAGAATTTGTGTGATGTCGGCAGGTGTGAATAAAGGGCAACCCTTGTCCGCACCGGCAGCGGATTCAAAACTGACAGGGAGTAGTGGTAGTTCCCAGCGCGGTTCATTAGTCACCTATTCTGGAGGCGCCAGAGGATGAACAAAAAGTCGATGCGCGTCAGTCTGATCTGTCAGGTAGCTGAGGGCTAGGCCTTGGATACGCGCAAAATAAGACGGCTACGTTATCGAGAGGCGGGAACGTCAACGCCTCTCCCCATGGCCCGCATGCTGTCCCGCTCGGAAGGTGTGCAGGCTCCCCTGCAGTCGGATGGGCAGACTGCGGTGCATCCGGCGTGTACGGTCTTGCCCTTGCAGCAATGTCACCATGTGCTGATAGACCGTGAAGAAAATGATCGCTTGGCGCGCTGTGAACAGACCATTAAACAGCGTTTTGATGAAATCATTTCGGTTTTGAAGGAGTTGACCACTTTAGGCTTAGCGCATGATTTTCCAGAACAGGCCCAAAATCTGGCGCAGCAGCGACTAGGATACCGTTTTCCTGACTCTATATTGCAGCAATCTTGGATTCGCGGTATCGATATGCCCGCTCTTTATAGTGCCAGCGTCTTTGCCGCGTTAAGGGCGGGGGTTCATCAGTTTTCCCAGCGGATTCGGCAAGAGCAGGCGGATGGTGCCAGTTTGGATGCGTTACTGGTGGACTGCGGCTTTCACGCAGTGAATGTGTCCGCTTGTGCGGATGGACGATTAAAGGGTTTGTTCCCTTACATATTACGCTTGCCCACCTCGCAATTGCTACGGCGAAGTGCTTTTGCCGGAACGCTGTTCGACGTGGAATCTGACATTCTCGACTGGCAGGCTGCAGAATTGAGGCGTTATCGCGAAGGCTATCCAGATACTGCGGATAGCGGCTCCCGTTATCTCAAAGTGGCGGTTTACCATGGCAGTTCTCTGGATCCGAGCCACCAAGGCTGTGCGGCGCACGGCAGTAATGAAAAATTAGCGATGGAAGCTGCGCTGGAGCGTTTACAGCAATTTCGCGAAGGTATTGAAAATGCTTTTTGCTGTGGCGCTTCGACGGATATTTTATTGATCGGTTTGGATACGGACACCGATGCCATTCGCATTCATATTCCAGATAGCCAGGGAGAATTAAGTTTATTTCGTTACGTGGATAATGCGGAGATCTATAAACAGACTCTGGGATTAGATGCCGATCAAGCACGTCTAAAAGTTTACGAAGCCATCCAGCGTGCCAGCGAAACAGGAGGTTGGGGTCAGGGTGAGGGGCAGCCACATGACGGTATGCGACGTTTTATAGCGACCTTACTGATTAATAATCTCAGTCAAATAGAATATGTGGCTGAAAATCATGGCGGTTGGCATCCGGACAGAGGGCATGGTGAACGTTTTATCAGTATTGGCGATGGATTTCAGGAGCTGCAAGTGCGTAATCTCGCTTATTTTGCGCGTTTGGATACGGTAGAAGAAGGCGCTGCAGATCTGGATGTGGGCGTTAAGATTTTTACGCATCTGAATGTAGAAAACGGGCTTCCCATTCCCATGGCCTTGCACTACCGATATAACGCCCATGTTCCTGGACACAAAGAACGTGTTCTCTTAAAAATTCAGCGGGTTGCAGATGCTATTCGTGCTCGTTATACCACACTGTTTGGAGCAGGTATGTTGTTTTTACAGGGCAGCGTGCAGGATCAGCAATTGGGTAGCGTCTTGGAAGAGGTACCCCTTAAATGAAGATTATGCGCGTCGAGAAAACACTGGTGTCGACTAACCGAATAGCAGAAATGGGTCATCGGCCACTGCTGGTTGTCCAGGAGAAAGAAGGTGGTCCGCGTTCCCTCGCTGTAGATGCAGTCGGTTGCATACCCGGCGATTGGGTGATTTGCGTGGGTTCATCGGCGGCACGCGAAGCCGCAGGGAGTAAAGACTATCCTTCGGATTTGACGATTATCGGCATTATTGATAGCTGGATTCCGGATTAATCGTGGAAATTATGCAAGTCATCTCCGAATTGGTGGTAACTCGGCGTAGTCCTGGGCTGAAGCAAAGTTCATTAAGAGTGTTGTCAGATGCGACAGGAAAACTGAGTGTAGCGTCTGATCCGGTAGGTGTTCCACCGGGTAAATGGGTGTTTACGGTGGCGGGATCAGCGGCACGTTACGCGGCGGGTGATTTTGAGATTCATACGGATTTGACGATTGGTGGAATTATTGATTTCTGGGAACCCTGAATCAGTTCCTTTATTGTGTTTTGTCTCGTAAGGAGGGGTGCAAATGGCAGATGTATCAGGTGTTGCGTTGGGTATGATCGAAACGCGTGGTTTAGTGCCCGCCATTGAGGCGGCAGATGCGATGACCAAGGCTGCTGAAGTACGCCTTATCGGTCGTCAATTTGTGGGTGGCGGTTATGTGACGGTGTTGGTGCGTGGTGAAACGGGTGCGGTAAACGCGGCAGTGCGTGCGGGTGCGGATGCCTGTGAGCGGGTTGGCGACGGTTTAGTGGCTGCCCATATTATTGCTCGTGTGCACTCTGAAGTAGAGAACATCTTGCCGAAGGCCGCAACTGCATAAGCCTTTGCGCGATTATTCATTGGATTTTCTGAATCATGATTTGAGGAGTTGAAGAAATGGCTGAAGTGACAGGTGTGGCGTTAGGGATGATTGAAACGCGTGGTTTGGTTCCGGCTATTGAAGCGGCTGATGCGATGACCAAGGCTGCTGAAGTCCGTTTGATTGGTCGTCAATTTGTCGGCGGTGGTTATGTGACGGTGCTGGTGCGTGGTGAAACCGGTGCGGTAAATGCAGCAGTTCGTGCAGGCGCCGATGCTTGTGAGCGCGTTGGTGATGGTTTGGTAGCTGCGCACATTATCGCGCGCGTCCATTCCGAAGTGGAACACATTTTGCCGAAAGCGCCGACCGCCTGAGTATGGTCGCCGTCGGACGGTGAATGCCCATGAGCGGGCGTAGTTTCTACGCCCTTCTTGGCACTTGATCATAAATTAGAGAGGAGACACAAATGGCAACTCTTACGGGTGTAGCGTTAGGAATGATCGAAACGCGTGGTTTAGTGCCAGCAATAGAAGCCGCTGATGCGATGACTAAAGCTGCCGAAGTACGCCTTATCGGCCGTCAATTTGTTGGTGGTGGTTATGTGACGGTACTGGTGCGTGGTGAAACGGGCGCAGTGAATGCGGCTGTACGTGCGGGTGCCGATGCCTGTGAGCGGGTGGGTGATGGTTTGGTTGCTGCCCATATTATCGCTCGTGTGCACTCTGAAGTGGAAAATATTTTACCGCAGACGGCTAGTGCGGATGGTAATGGCCGCGATGGCGATATCACTGGCAGCTTGAGCTAAGACCTATGTCCCTGGTGCGCAATGTTCATCCTCGCATCATTGGTTTTTTTACCCGTGCACTTTCACACGAATACACGGCTGTTCAGCAGTATCGTACGCAATCCAGCCTGTGTACGCTTTGGGAGCTAAGCGATTGGGCCCAGTATTTTCGGAACGAGGCGCGCGAAGAGCTCGATCATGCGGGAATCCTCAGTCAGCAGTTGCTGCTAAAGGGAATCGCTCCGACTGGAGCGCAACTTCGACCACCGAGGCCGGGCAGGGACTTGCGGGAAATGCTGGTACATGATCAAGAACTAGAATTTTCGGCAGTACAACTCTACAGCGAGGCTCAGGATTTTTCGGAGCGCATGCGTGATATGGCTTCTGCGCAGGTGTTCGCGGCGCTGCGCGTGGATGAAGAGGGGCATTTGCGTGCCTTAGCGGAGATGTTGGCGCGTTTCGAAAGCTAAGAAGGACGGTGAAATGCAGGATAATAAACAAGAATTTCAGGCACCTGATGGTTGGGAAGTGCAACGTCGACCTTTTGGTTGGAGTAAACGCTTTGAATTTGCGGATTATGAGCAAACTCGCCGTTTTTTGGACTTGCTTTCGGATCTTTCGGAGACTCTCGGTTATTATCCGAACCTCAATTTCGCTAAAACCTACGTGGTAGTAGGCATCCAGTTTGAATCTGAAATCGGCGAGTTAGATCGTGCGGAATTTGCTCAGAAATCTGAAATCTGCGCCCAAAAGGTCCGGGATTGAAGCCGTGGGCAAGCTGAAGCGTATAGCGCTCTTCAACGCCAAAGGGGGTTGTGGGAAAACGACCCTTGCCTGGAATCTGGCGATGGGCTTATCTAGGCGAGGTGCAACTCTTCTGTTAGATGCAGACCCACAGGGGAGCCTTGGTTATTGGGCGGATTGGGCTGAAGAAGCAGAAGGCCACGCGCTGTCGGTGAGTACTTGGCCAATTCACGATACCCATCAAGCACAGAAATTTTCTTACTGGGTGATGGATTGCCCTCCCGCTTTGGAAAGTGCGCACACGCAAGAAGTGCTGGCCATGGCTGACTGGATTTTGCTACCGGTTTTACCCTCCCCGCTGGATTTGTGGGCGAGTCAACGTAGCGTTGAAGCTGTTGCTGCGATACTCAATCAGACATCTTCCAAGAAAGCGGCATTTATTTTGAATCAAATGGAAAACCATAGTGCCTTGTCTCGTGCCGCAGAATCGGCCGTGCAAGCCATGGGGTTACCGGTCTTGTCCAACGGTATTGCGCGACGTGCCATATACCGAAATGCGGCCATAGAGGGAAAAAGTATCTATCAAATGGGTAAGCGTGCTGATGCTGCGGTTCGAGAATTTGAAAGTATTATTGAGGAGATATCGAAATGAGCAATCTGGAAAACAAACTCAACGCGAGCATACAAAGCCCACGGCGGCGGACGCCAGCTACCGGAACGCCTGCACAGGGTGAAAAATCACCAGTAACGCCCAAGACTGCCCCCAAGCTTGATTCCAAAGTGATTGAGGATGTTGTTGACCTGAATGCGGGAGGCGGTAGAGAAGTTAACCCGCAACGTATTTGGCCAGACTGAAATGAGCGCAGTTTTTCTCGGTAGTCAGAGAAGCTAAATTGCGGTTTATAAATATTATGGTGATTACGGGGTGACCAGCGTATGTCGATCCAGTTGGCAGATTACCCAGAGTTGTTGGAAGAACTGGGTCCACATGCATCAGAGGTGCTGGAGGCGAATTGGCACGAAGCAGCTCGTGTTTTTGGTCAGCGTGGCCTAGAAGCCTATCTTCAAGGAGCCAGTAGTTTAAAAGCCCTCGGGCGCGGAACCGATCTGGTTCTGGCATTTATTGAAAGCGCGCCGCAAGTTGCGCGTGAAATTGGTGAGCAGGCAGTATTTGAAATGCTCTCCATGGCTATTCGCATGTTTTCCAAGACCAGTGCAGAGGTTTTGGCATTATTTTTTAGTAGTGCACCCATTGTTGCACGGCGTCTTGGGGAGCTCGAATTATTCAGGGGCTATTTATTACTGCTGGATCAGCTGCTCGCGCAGGCTCCACGCGGTGTTCGACCGATGCTGGGAAAGGTTGAACTACTCCTAGAAAAAATGACTTTGGGTGGACTTCGGCGTTGGGCGAGTTGGGGTATCTCGGCTTATCGTAATGACTTTGCTGCCCAGGTGGAATTTTTTGGGCTGGCAACGCCCCAATCTCTGGCCGTATTGCAGCAAGAGCGACGTGGCGTCTTATTTATTGATGTCCAGCGACGTTTGATCATGTACTTGCGCGCATTGTGGGGGCGTGATTTTTTTCTGCGCCCCACTTCCGGCGATTATGAAACGCGCGAGGGTTATCAGCCCTACATTGAAAACTATTTTATTCACGTCCCTGACGCCTATGATGATGTTGAAAATGCGGTTGGGGTGTCTACCGCTGCTTTGGAATTATATCGAGCTTCAGCGGCACACGCTGCTGCCCATGTGGTTTTCTCGAAGCATGATGCCCGCTTTGAGTTGGCGACGCCTTTGCAACGCTTGTGGATTGGATTATTTGAAGATGCCCGAGTCGAATCTCTCGCCATCAAAAAATTTCCCGGCTTATTTCCTTTATGGCAGCAACTTAGCCTGCTTCCTGCGTGCAAAGAGCAAGCGGCAGATCCGGATTTGGTCGCTATTATTGATCGCATCAGCCTTGCGCTGCTGGACCAAGCATATCAGGATGAACATCCATTTGTGGTATTGGCTCGAAGTCAATTTAATAAAATAATTTCCGCAGAAGAACCAATATATGACGCATTGATTTCTGCTGCAGAAACATGCGCAGAGGAAATTGAGCGCGCGTCTTGGACTTATTCCGTTCAGAAAGACCAGTCTGAAAGTTTGTATCGCGATGATAACCGCTATCTTTGGACCGCACCGGCCGGTGACTGGAGTGGGGACCCCTTATCTGGAGGGCGCGCTCAGGTTCGGAAATATGTCAGCATCATGGAAATGATCAATGCGGTGGATGTGGAAACCGCAGGCGACGATGCCCAAGAGGTTTGGGTGCTTTCCACCGAATTTTATGATGATGATGGCCTGACTTTTAATGAAAAAGAAGGAAAAGTTCCGGTCTCACAACCCGTTAATTATTCAGAATGGGATTATCAAACGCAGCTAGAGCGCCCGTTGTGGGTTACGGTTTACGAAAAACATCCCAAAATGGGCGATCCAGCAGAGATCAACCTGTTTTTGGAGCAGCAAAAACCCTTGGTGCATCGCTTGCGCAGACTTATTGAAGCTGTGCAGCCACAGGGGGTAGTGCGAACTCGCAAAGTTGAGGACGGTGACGATATCGACATTAATGCCGCCATTTTGGCCATGACGGATATTCGCATGGGGCAGCAACCGGACCCGCGTATCGGGATTCGTACCCGCCTCAACATTCGGGATTTATCGGTGATGCTGTTGGTGGATTTATCGGAATCTACCAACGACTTGCTACGAACACGCAATGATGGTGACGTCAGCGTGTTGCATCTTGCCAGAGAAGCCACGGCATTACTTGCCGAAGCCTTGGAACGTATTGGCGATCCTTACATGCTTTGTGGATTTGATTCCAACGGACGTCATGATGTGGAGTTTTATAAATTTAAGGATTTTGATGTGCCCTATGATGACAAGGTGAAAGGGCGTCTCGCCGGAATGACCGGACAACTTTCCACGCGCATGGGTGCAGCGCTGCGTCACGCAGGCCATTTAATGGATCAACGCGCGAGCCAGAAAAAACTCATTCTTCTTTTGACCGATGGAGAACCTGCAGATAATGATGTCAGGGATCCCCAGTATCTTCGCTTTGATACTAAAAAAGCGGTTGAAGAGCTGAGTCGTAAGGGAATTCGTACCTTCTGTTTATCTCTTGACCCCGATGCCGATGATTATGTGGCACGTATTTTTGGGCAACGGAACTATTTGGTGCTGGATCATGTCGACAAATTGCCAGAAAAACTACCGCAACTCTATATTTCAATGACAAAATAGTTTTAATGGGGAGCCTGAAATGAGAGAAATGAAATGAATAGTCTGGCGATAGTTGCACCTTTTTTGCCAGTAATTTCGGCACTGATTATTTTTATTTTCTTACGTGCATCACGGAGATCTGCAGCCCGCTTAAGCGTTTTTATGACGTTTTTGACCTTTTTGCTATCGCTGATTTTGCTTGGTCAATACATCGCTGTTGGCCATGCTCGGGTCGAAACTATTGGTACTGCCTGGGGTAGTGTCTGGTTAGATCCCCTCAGCCTCATTATGTGGACTTTTGTATGCGGCATTAGTCTGTTAGTTCATATGTATTCTGTTCGATATATGGTTGAAGAACCCAGATATACGCAGTTTTTTGCTTTACTCGATATCATGACGGCGGTGATTTTATTCATGGTTTCAGCTGCGGATTTGGTGACCTTGCTGGTATCTTGGTTTTTGGTGGGCGTCATCCTTTATTTCCTGTTGGGTCATGATACCAATCGTCCTGCGGCGGGTCGTTATGCGTTCTGGACGCAAATCACTTATCGCGCAGGGGATATACCTCTGTGGCTCGCGGCTTTTGTGCTGATCAAAACCTATCATTCCATTTCATTGCCGGTCATTTTTGCACAAATTCAAAATGATCCTCATCTGGAAGCTTTTTGGGGGCTGACCATTCCCGAATTGGTGGCATTTCTACTGGCATTTGCTGCTTTTGCCCGCTCTGCGCAATTTATGCTGCATGGATGGTTGCCCTATACCATGGATGGGCCAACGCCGGTTTCGGCACTGATGCATGCCGGTATCGTTAATGCCGGCGGCTTTCTTTTCAATCGTTTCGCGCCGGTTTTCGAACATGCGAGCGAGGCTTTGCATTTTGCTTTCATAATCGGGCTGATTACTGCCATCGTGGGCTCAGCTATGATGCTGATTCAAAACGATGTGAAACGCTCTTTGGGATACTCGACCATGGGACAGATGGGCTTTATGGTCATGGAGTGTGGGGTCGGTGCTTTCCCACTCGCTATTTTTCATCTCATTGCCCACGGCTTTTTCAAAGCCTCCTTATTCTTAGGGGCGGGCAATGTCATTGGTGACGCTCGTCGTCATGATGGTGTACCTCCCGATTCCATCTATGTTTCAATTGTGGAGAGACGTCCTACTAAACCCTCGCGTCTACCTTGGTTAGCTGCGGCAGCCCTGACTATTCTCGTTCCAGTCGTAGTATTGGGTTTGTCTCACTTTTTCGTTTCGTCCAGTCTATTGCAACAGCAGGGCGTGATTATCTTGTTGTTCTTTGGCTGGGTAACCGGCGCACAGGCCCTATTTGCCACGCATAAAATGACGCAGACTAATCCTTGGCGTCTCATGGGAGGAATATTAGGCTCGTTCGTGCTGGTGGTCATTGGTTATACGCTCATCAGTCATTATTTTGGCAGTTTCCTTTATCCGCATGGCGCTAGTATGCAGCTTTATGCTGCCGCCAGTATCAATGCAGTTTACTTTGATATTATGGCTATTTTTCTGGCATTACTGTTTGTCGGCGGATGGGCGCTTACTTTCTTCGCAGATTCTACAGGCTGGTGGGAGCGGGCTGATAAAGGTCGGTGGCGGGGCATTTATCTGGCGATGTATGCACTGCTGTCGAGAGAGCTCTATGTGAATGACCTTTATGCGCGATTTACGCAAATCATTCTGGCGTTTTCGCGTCGTTTGAATATCTGGCTACGTTGGTGCTAACTATGGATATATTTCTTTGGTTTATCGCAGGTGCACTATTACCCTGGTTTCCAATGAGCTGGATTTTTAATCGATTAGTGGCGAGTGCTCCGGGATATTGGGCACAAGCTCTGGCTATTTTGGTTTTACCGCAACTCGGACTACTGCTGATCGTTCAATCTGGGGCTTGGTCTGCCCTGCCTTTGAGTTTTTTGGTCATATTGCGTGCTTTGGCATTATTTACGGCGATTTTGTACGCTTTTCGTGCGGCGAGCACGCGGGATGTACAGATTTGGGCGAGACTCATGACGACTTCCGGCTTGTCTCTCACCTGGCTGCTTCTCAGTCAGGATGTTCAGATCCATTCGATCCAGATTTTTGCTGTGGTTTGGTCGATTCCCGGCGCTCTGATGCTTATTTGGGCAGGTTGCTTGCAGCAGAAGATGGGTGGGGCTTATCTCGGTCTTACAGGTGGTCTAGCAACTGTTTTGCCTCGTTTGTCAGTGCTCATCACGCTCACTGCCCTGGCTGCTACGGCAACTCCGATTTTCCCGAATTTTTTCTTGCTCCTGCATGCCATGACGCTATTGTCACTACCCTGGGTACCCTTGCTGTTGTTGGTTTTACTACTTTGGGGTTGGGCGGTCGGACGATTCTTGCAGGATCTACTTTTTGGGACTTATCAAGGTGAGCCGCTGACTGATTTAAGTGGGGGAGCGACCTGGTTGGGCGGGCTGGCTTTGGGTACTTTTGCAGTAGTTGGCATCTTTTGGGGGAGCGTATGGCTAATTCACTAAATTTAGGAGATCGCCTGAAAGTGCGTGCCATGATTTATGTGGCCAGTGAACCGATTCCTCGGTTCTGGCCGATGCGCACTTTTATTCATCATAACCCATTGTTTGGTTTGGAGTCATTGCCCTTTAATGAAGCGGTCCAAGAAGCGAATCGTCTTTTTCATGGACGCGGCTACCTTTCGCGAAGCGAGTACCAAGAATATCGGCGGGCGGGTAAGGTGGATGACTCTGCTTTGCGGAAAGACCTTTCGGAGTTCGCGCGTGGACAAGAACGCGCGCTACCAGGAATACAGCTAGAAAAATGGTTATGGTCATTACTCACGATTTGTCGGGGTAATCAACTGGTTCCCAAAACCGACTGGATGGACGGCATCGCTCTCCACGCGGCTTTACACGACGCGCCTGAGATGGTGCGTACTGATGCGCATAAATCACAATTAGAAGCTCTTTTAGAGCGTAAAATTGCTCTGGATGGACCGATTTACGCGAATGTAGATCGATTATTTGGTACCCAGATCGGTAGCACCCTGGATGACTTGCTGGTGAAAAGTTGCTTAGATTTTTTTGATGAGGGTCAATCGGCTTGGCAAGCACCGGGAAGGAATCTGGGCTTTTTCGCCGCTTGGAAAGAAGTCGCGCGACATAATGCTCGTTTTATTTTACGCGGACTGCATTTACGTCAGTTGCTAGACTCTGAAGAAACACCAGAAGGCATGGTTGCCCATATTCTCCAACTGCTGAAAGTGCCCGAAGATTCTTGGCAGAAATATATTACCCGTCAATTAACTCGGTTGCATGGCTGGGCGGGGTTTATCCGTTATCGTAGTACGGCTAAACATTATTACTGGGCGGAGGAGTTTCCTGCTGATTTAACAGAATTTCTTGCGGTACGCATGGTGCTGGGCATGGCCTTGCTGGAAGAGGCAGTTAGGCACCATGGTTGTCCCGGTGACGCCGAAGAAATCCAGACATTTGTTCATGCGGACCCACTTTCAGCTTATTTGCGTCTGGAGTTGCATACGGGAGCGATTCTGCCGGCCTGGGCGCAGCGCGTTGAAGATTTACTGGCACGACGTAAGCGACACCCCAATTTTGACCGCATTGCCAACACCTATGTGGATGCCAAAATGCGCTGGGAAGCTGATCGGCAGGCGAAACATCTGCGGCGGCTGGCTGAGACCATGGGAGAGGGCGCGTTGACTGAATTGATGGCCATGACGCCGCCCGAGCTCGAAAAGTTTATCGAAATATTAAGAAATTGGGAAAGTAATGAGGGCTTTGTCTGGTTGCGTGCTATGGAGGCGCATTACATCCAATCATTGGTCAATCGGATTAATATTCCCGTTGATCAGGAAATCTCCGAAAAACGCCCCTTTGCGCAAGCGATGTTGTGCATTGATGTGCGCTCTGAACCGATGCGGCGCCATTTAGAAGCGATCGGCGATTATCAGACTTTTGGAATTGGCGGATTTTTTGGCGTGCCCATCAGTTTCTTGGAATATGGTAAAGGCACGGAAGTCCATCTTTGCCCGGCAATACAGACCCCCAAAAATTTAATTTTAGAAATTCCCGCTGCGCTGGAGCTGGAAGAAGAGCCCCTTTATGGCGCGCTGGAGCACGTTTTACATGATCTTAAAGGATCGGTGCTCTCGCCATTTGTGGCGGTGGAAGCCGTAGGGCTGATTTTTAGCCTCGGATTAATTGGTAAAACCGTGGCACCACTGACTTATCATCATCTGCATGATCAATTACATGCCGAAAAGCCGGTTACGCGTCTTCTTCTTGATAAGCTCAGCCCAGAACAGGCGGATTCCGTACTACGCGCGGTGCAGCGCGCGATGATTGTTCGGGCCTTGATCAAGGAGTTGAATATTCCTCGCGATCAGGTGACGGACGATGATGTCCGGGAGTTGCGCGAAATGGCTCTGGAAAACGCCCAAGGTCCCAGTGCTTTGGCTCAGCGGCGGCAGATCTCGGCGCCGGATGAGGCGGCATTTATTCAAACACTTCGAGACGTTTATCGTGTGGAACGCCACGAAATGGGTCTGCAGATGGAAAGACTGGGTCGTATCGGCTTTAGCGTCGAAGAGCAGGTTCGTTATATTTCACAAGCATTACTGCTGATAGGTTTGAATCGTAATTTTTCGCGTTTTGTTTTGTTGGTGGCGCATGAAAGCCAAACCCAAAATAATCCTTACGAATCTGCATTAGATTGTGGGGCTTGTGGTGGGGGTAAAGGGCTTCCCAATGCGCGGGCATTTGCGGCAATGGCGAACAAACCCGAAGTGCGGAGGCGCTTACGCGATCAGGGTATTGTTATTCCCGAAGATACCTGGTTCATGCCTGCCGTCCACAACACGACGACAGATACCGTAGAGCTGTTTGATATTGATCTGCTGCCAGCCCGCCACTTACTGTATTTGGAGCGGCTGCGAAATGGTCTTTCGGCCGCGTCCCGACGCTCGGCGGCAGAGCGGATGCCGTCATTGGGTGGATCTGCCCAACTCGCAACAGATTCTTATGCGGCAGCAGCGATGGCGCGTCGTCAGGCCCACGATTGGTCGCAGGTGCGACCGGAGTGGGGATTAACGCGGAATGCTTACGCTATTGTGGGTAAACGCGAGCTTACAGAGGGCCTAGATCTTGAAAGTCGAGCATTTTTGCATTCTTACGACTATCGCCTAGACCCTAAAGGCCGCCTCTTGGAGACGATTCTTGCGAGCCCTATGGTCGTCGGTGAATGGATTAATCTGGAGCACTATTTTTCCGTAGTGGATACGGAGCATTATGGTAGTGGGAGCAAAGTTTATCATAATGTGGCTGGACGCTTTGCGGTCATGACGGGTAATCAGAGTGATTTGCGGACCGGTCTACCCACCCAAACGGTACTTAAAGATGGTAAGCCCTATCATGAACCCATCCGCTTGATTGTTCTGGTCGAAGCACCATTAGCTTTTGTGCAGCGGGCAGTGGGTAATTTGGTAAAAATTAAAGCGTTGATAGGCGGCGGCTGGGTACGCGTTATTATCATGGACCCAGAAGATCAGTATCGTGCCTACGTTCTTGATGATGGGGAATTTCATCTGCAGGAACGCACCGAAATCTCTGTTAGCCAGAAAGTTCTGGAGGAAATTGCATGAAAACATTAAATCTCAGTCCACTCAAAAAACTCGAAATTATTATGGAGGGTGCCCACAAGGACTTTGCTACCGATCTGCTCGATCGTGCCGGAGTGAAGGGTTACACCATCGTCGGTAATTTATCGGGCAAGGGAAGTCATGGCATATACGAAGGGCATGTCATGTTTAACGAAGATGATGTGCTTATCATGATTATTGTCGCCGTTCCCGAAGAATTGGTGCCACCTATCTTGCAGGGATTCGCACCTTTCTTTGAGAAACATACCGGGGTGGTTTTTGTCACCGATATTCAGGTTAGCCGCCTGGTAAAATTCAAGAATTAACGTCAAGAGGTGTCATAGTGAATAGTGATTCAAATGATCAGTATCTGATTCAGAAAGAGCCTTACTACAAAGAAGTACACGACGAAATCGCGCTGTACGAAGCTGCTTATGCGGCGCGACTGCCGATGATGGTTAAGGGGCCTACGGGTTGCGGTAAATCGCGTTTTGTGGAGTACATGGCCTGGCGTTTAAAGCGCCCCCTTGTGAGCGTTGCTTGTAATGAAGATATGACAGCTTCAGATCTGGTAGGGCGTTTCTTGCTCGATAAAGATGGTACCAAATGGCAGGATGGTCCGCTGACCACTGCGGCGAGAATTGGCGCAATCTGTTATCTGGATGAGGTCGTAGAAGCTCGCCAGGACACGACGGTGGTCATTCATCCGCTGACGGATCATCGGCGTACGCTGCCGCTGGATAAAAAAGGGGAATTGATTCATGCCCACCCCGATTTCCAATTAGTTATTTCCTTTAACCCCGGCTATCAGTCTTCGATGAAGGATTTGAAGCAATCCACCAAACAGCGTTTTGGTGCTTTGGATTTTTCCTATCCAGAAAGCAGTATTGAAGTGGAAATTGTGACCCATGAGTCAGGAGTTTCGACGGATATTGCGGAAAAACTGGTCTCTATTGCCGAGCGTTCGCGTAACCTGAAGGGGCATGGTTTAGATGAAGGTCTTTCTACGCGTATGCTCATTTACGCGGGAGCCTTGATTGAGAAGGGCGTGGCGCCTATCGCGGCATGTAGTATGGCTTTGGTTCGTCCGATTACAGATGATCCAGACATGCGCGATGCCTTGGATGCCGCTGTCGCTACGTTCTTCTGAGCGTTTAGTCTTAATACTCGGGGCGATAGTTTTAAGTCGCTATCGCCCGTAATGCTAGGACTTTCTGCGTAACCTTTGTTGGCGCAACCATTCTGAACTTTTTACGAGCATACGGTGGATGGAGCGCGTGTTGTTATAAGTATGCACTTCATGAAAGGGTATCCAGCGCAAAGCGTGAGACTCGCTGTTTCCACAAAGAATTTTCTGGTCGTCAATTTGCACCAGAAAACGGATGTCCAGATGCTGGTGCTCAGGTTCTGTACCCAAACTTGGCGTGCGATGAATATCGACGTCGAAGATATTTTTTTCCAATAAATGAATGTGATTTTCGGGGATGCCTGTTTCTTCGCTGCATTCCTTAAGTGCTACGGCGATTACGTTTTCGTTGCCGTCGGCGTGCCCCCCGGGTGGAAACCACTGCTCCAGCTTACGATGGAGCATGAACAGCGTCGCCGTACCGGCAGGATTGAGAATCCAGACCGAGGCGGTGACATGCAACCCCGTACCTTCTCGAAAAAAGCAATTGGGAGATTCTTGCAGGAGGCGACAACCCCGCCGGGCATAAGCGGCTTCTTCAGGGTAATAGCTGCGATATTGACAAAGAAGGTCCTGCAGATTTTTGCGATCCATAAACGTTTCAGGTCCAAGAGGGGTTTTCTACAGCGTGGATGGCCGCTGCTGCTGCTTCATCAACGTCGGCCTCCTTACCCGCTATCGTTAACCGTCCGTAAGCGCCCACGGCTCTGACATCCACGAGGGTGATGTTGGCCGCTTTTTCTGCTTGGTTGGCCGCATAAATCACATAGCCGGCTGGTTCGGTCTCTAAAATAAACATGCTTTGCTCTGGAAGAATCATGGAGCCCCGGCGCCCTTGGCGATTTATGAGCACGGTGTGATCCGGCATCATGCCACGGATGATTTCTTTCCAAGTGATTTTACAGGCCTTTCGATCTTGCTGATCAGCACCCATACGTTGCAAAACAATGCGTCCGGCTTCGCGGACATCACTTTGATCGCGGTGGTGGACTACCATGGCACCAAACTCACGCTCAATGACTTGCTGCGAGAGATGCACACGAGTGGCTTTCAAAGCGATATCTGTCAGCCGATGTACGGCCATGGCTGGAGAAACTTCAATCCACAGAGCAGCATTGCCGGGCACCGGCAGAAACCCCTGGGATACAGAGGCCATGTAGGCGGCAAGCTGAGGTTGCAGAGAGTCTATGTAAACGTAGGTGCGAAGTTGAATCATGAGCCGAGGTTCAAATATAGTCCACGAATTGTAGCGAAAATGGAGTTTATTCTCCAGCTAATTGATGGGGTGTTTGCGTCGTCGGAATTAACCGACGCCGTGACGCGTGCAGCGAATTTTTGAGTGTTGTTTGTCAGGCATCAAATGAGGAGCGGCAGTGCATTGAAAAAAAACCGGTTACGCGCTTGGTTCGTTGAGGGGATGCTGTTGGCGTTAGTCGTGATTGCCGTGTATGCCTTTACTCAGTGGCGAGGCGATGCGACGACGGTACCACAGCAGTTTCCGGCTTTGATGCTACAAAATACGCAGGGGCGTTGGCTACATTATCAGCCGACACCGGGGCAGATCACGCTGGTGAATTTTTGGTCCCCAGACTGTCCACCGTGTATTGCCGAGATTCCAGCGCTGAACACCTTGCAAAACTGGCTAGGCAGCAAGAAGTTCACCGTCTTAGGTATTGCTGTTGCCGGAAATGCTCCGCAGGCGGTTGCACAAGCGCGCGCTCACTGGAACATAAGCTACCCGCTGTATGTCGATGGTGATGGTGGGGCATCAAGACTGCTGGGCGGGGTCACTCTGACGCCGACATCGCTGTTAATAAACGGGCAAGGTCACATCGTTGGGCGCTATGTAGGGGCCATTTCCTTACCCGTAGTTGTGGGACGTTTACTCTGGATGTCGCTCTGAATTCGCCGCTGCGAAGTGGGCCTCTGGATGGCGTTGCGGTGCGCTATGCACTAACGCTTTACCGCTAGATGATGTGCTCAACTCAATGGAACAGGTTGGGCGGCGATGATGCTGATTGTAGAGCCGTTCCCAAGCCTGTCGCGCTTGCTTGGGCTTTGCGCGGGCCATCGCCAGCATGCCAAACCCATCGTCGTTCCAGCCGCAATCACTAAGTATTTTTTCTGGCCAGCGTTGCATATAAGAATCCCGCATGAGCGTTTTGCCCAGCTCTGCGAGATCTTCCGCCACGCCCAGTGCAAGGGCTTGTGTTTTCCATTCGTCCCATTCAAACAAAACTTCTTCCATGGCCACCATAAGACACTCTCCCGTAGTTCAATGTTTTTAGAGTCTGCTCCGTAACTGCATGGTGTGGATCTGTTTTTTAGGTCCACTCGTTTAGGTATAGTTCGGTTTGTCTTTGTCGTCAAAAAAATAAACACATTTCATGTTAATTATGAAAAGCCTGTTCGCTGCAAGTTCGCCCTTGTGTTAATTTAAGGCATGGATATTGGCGATAGCCCAAGATGAGGAGTCGGAATGATTCGTAGTATGACCGGATTCGCCCGCAGCGAAAGCCACGGTGACTGGGGCACTTTAGTGTGGGAGCTGCGCAGTGTGAATCATCGCTACTTAGACATTGGTCTGCGCTTGCCAGAGGGCTTGTCGGGCCTGGAAAGTGCGGTTCGTACTCGCCTCCAGAAGATATTGGTACGTGGTCGGGTGGATGTGTGGTTACGCTATCAGGCGGCGGCGGGCGGCGGCTTGCAGCTCAATACGACGCTGGCGGCAGAGTTGCAAGGTGTTTACACTCAACTCACAGAAATATGGAATCTCCGCGAAAGTGCTTTCAACCCCATAGATGTATTACGCTGGCCTGGTCTGGTACAAAATGCCGGAAGTGATAGTGCGGTACTCGAAGCCGAGGTTTTGGCATCATTGGATCAAACACTTAGTCGCCTGCAGGAAGCGCGTGAGCGCGAGGGTGCAGCACTCGCGCAATTGTTGTTGCTTCGCGTGGATGGCATCGCCGAGCAGATTACCGCATTGCGCGGACATTTGCCGGCGCTGGAGCAGGCTTTACGCAACAGGCTCCAGGAGCGTTTGCAGGATTTAGCCTTACAAGTGGACCCCGGTCGTTGGGAACAAGAGCTGTTATTCTACCTACAACGTCAGGATGTCGCCGAAGAGCTGGATCGTCTGGATACGCATCTTGCCGAGTTGCGGCGTATTCTAAAGCGGCGAGAAGCCGTGGGGCGACGCCTAGATTTTTTGATGCAGGAGTTGAATCGGGAAGCCAATACTTTGGCGTCGAAGGCGGCAGATAGTCAGGTAACGTTCGCTTCGGTAGAACTCAAGGTGCTCATCGAGCAGATGCGTGAACAGGTCCAAAATGTGGAGTAACAATTCATGACGAGTGGCGCAGAACGCGGTATTCTGTGGATAATTTCGGCACCCAGCGGCGCGGGCAAGACCAGTTTGTCCAAAGCACTGGTGAACGTTACGCCACATTTGCGAACTTCAGTGTCTTACACGACCCGTCCAGAACGGCCCGGTGAAATCAATGGCACGGATTATCACTTTGTCACTATGGAAATTTTTACAGAAATGGCCGAGCGCGGTGAGTTTTTGGAGTATGCTCGGGTACATGGCAACGGTTATGGGACCAGCGAACCTTGGGTAAAAAATCAGTTGTTCGCGGGCTTAGATGTATTGCTGGAAATTGACTGGCAGGGTGCCCGACTGGTGCGGGAACGTTTGCCGGGGCAAGCGGTGAGTATTTTTATATTGCCGCCGTCTGTGGCCGCTCTGGAGTCGCGTTTACGGGGACGTGGCCAAGATTCAGAAGCGGTGATCGCGCGCCGGGTGGCCGCCGCGCAAGAAGAGTTGCTGCATTACGACGAATTTGATTATCTGGTGGTCAATGACCAGTTTGAGGATGCGTTGGATGATCTGGTCAGTATTGTTCATGCTGGGCATTTGCGGCGAGATTATCAGCAATATGCCCAGCATCAGCGTCTGAAGGGTCTATTGGGGATGAACGGTTAATTATTTCTAAAGGTGAAAATTATGGCACGAGTAACAGTTGAAGATTGTTTGGAGAATGTGGCGAATCGTTTTGAGTTGACCTTGGTCGCCGCCCGGCGCGCTCGTCAGTTGGCATCTGGAGCGATTCCTGGTGTCGAGGCAGGTCGCGATAAAAATACCGTAGTGGCATTGCGGGAAGTGGCAGCGGGGTTGGTTTCACGGACTATTCTGGACGAGCAGATGCCGCCGCCGCTTCCTAATTTTCCCGGTGCCGTCAATCGTGAGCCGGCTGGGGTAGAGGATGCCACAGGCGACTGAGTCGGTCGTGGAGGTATCGGTACCTAGGCTGCCTTTGGTAACCGAGGTGGGGGAAGTGTTGTGCCTGCCGCCGATCCAGCCAGCTCTGGAAGATCCCTGTGCTCCGCTGCGAGCTTTGCTCCAGCAGTACATGCCCCCAGAGGATTTGCTGCGCGCCCATGAGGCGTATGCCTTAGCGGCGGAATCCCACGACACGCAAACCCGGCGAAGTGGTGAACCCTATATTCATCATCCGGTCGCGGTGGCCTGTATTTTAGCGGAGCTTCAGCTTGATTTGGTGACGGTGCAGGCGGCTTTGCTCCATGATGTCATCGAAGACTGCGGTATCAGTAAAGAAAGCCTTGCCGAGCGTTTTGGGCCAGAAGTGGCGGAAATGGTGGACGGGGTCAGTAAATTAGGTCAGGTGCGTTTTGAAACCAAGGAAGAGGCTCAGGCCGAAAACTTCCGGAAGATGTTTTTGGCCATGTCTCGGGATATCCGGGTGGTACTGATCAAATTGGCGGACCGTCTGCATAACATGCGTACTATGGGCGCAATGCTTCCTGAAAAGCGGCGCCGTATTTCCAAGGAAACCTTGGATATTTATGCACCGATTGCGCAGCGTCTGGGAATCCATGCTATTCGTACCGAATTGGAGGAGCTCGCTTTTTCGCATCTCTATCCGAAGCGTTGGCATACTCTGAACGAGGCGGTGAAAGCCGCGCGCGGTAATCGCAAAGAAGCGGTCCAAAAAATAGAGCACGCTCTGGAAGATCGGTTGCGGCAAGAGGGCTTCGCGGCCCAAGTGAGTGGTCGTGAAAAGCATGTCTACAGCATTTACAGTAAAATGCAAAAAAAAAGTATGCCCTTCAGTGCCATTCTGGATTTGCACGCCTTTCGGGTCATCGTTGCGGATGTAGATACCTGCTACCGCGTGTTAGGTATTATCCATAGTTTGTATCGACCAATTCCCGGACGTTTCAAAGATTATATTGCGATTCCTAAGTCCAATGGTTACCAGTCTTTGCATACCGTATTACTGGGACCTTTTGGGCACCCGGTGGAAGTGCAAATTCGCACTGAAGATATGCACCGTGTGGCAGAAGCGGGCGTGGCTGCGCATTGGCTGTATAAAACCGGAATGAATAGTGCACATGCCGAAACGCAAGCTCGCGCCTGGTTGCAGCGTTTGCTGGAGTTGCAGATTCAGGGTGGCGATTCTCAGGAGTTTTTGGAAAGCGTCAAACTGGATCTATTTCCGGACGAGGTTTACGTATTTACGCCTAAAGGGAAAATTCTCAATCTTCCGCGTGGGGCGACGGCGGTCGACTTTGCTTATGCCGTACACACGGATATTGGCAATCAGGCCGTGGCCGCGAAGGTCAATGATATGTATGTGCCCTTGCGTAGTCCGCTTAGTAACGGTGATAAGGTAGAAATTGTGACGGCGACCTCGGCACATCCTCAACCCGGTTGGTTGGACGTGGTGGTGACCGCAAAGGCGCGGAGCAGTGTGCGGGCCTATCTCAAAACTATTCAGCGTGAAGATGCCGAAACATTGGGCCGCAATCTTCTGGATAAAGCCTTGCAGAGTCTTGGTGTGCAGTATCAGCAGATCGTAACGGCGGATCTGCAGCGCGTCTTGGCAACGTTCAATGTCAAGGAAGAGGGACAGCTACTGGCCGCTATTGGCATGGGCGAGATTTTTCCTCTGGTGGTGGCCCACAAGCTGTTGCCCGAAGAAGAAGAGCGCGGGCGCTTGGCGCAGACCGCACGTCGTCTTGGGCAGGCGGTGAGTCAGCTCTTGCCCAGTCGCCTCAGTCGCGAAGGGGTTGCCAAAAAACCCTTGTTAATCCGAGGTACCGAAGGCATGCCCGTAACGCTGGCGCGCTGCTGTCGACCGATTCCGGGCGATCCCATTCTGGGTTTTATCAGCGCGGGTAAGGGGGTGGTGGTACATACCCACGATTGTCATAATATTCGTGAATGGCGTAAGCGCCGGGATCGCTGGGTTGATGTCCAGTGGGATCCTGATGCGCATGGCGATTTTCCAGTGACTATTCGCGTTGTGGCGGAAAGTGCCCGAGGTGTTCTGGCGCGAGTCGCCACCCTCATATCCGATGAAGATTCTAATATTGATCATGTGGATATTGAGCCGCAAGATGGACTCTACACGGGAATAACCTTTACCATACTGGCCCATGACCGCGATCATCTCGCTAAAATTATGCGGAGTCTGCGTAGCCTTCCCATGGTATCTCGGGTGCAGCGGGTCAAAAGTTAACCAACAGGAGTCGATATGCCAGTTCCAGTACACAGTGATGCAGCGCCGCAGGCGATCGGGGCCTACAGTCAGGCTATGACGCATAATGGTTTGCTTTATCTTTCGGGGCAGATTCCCCTCGATCCGGCGACCGGACAAATGGTAGAAGGCGACTTTGCCCTACAGATCCGGCGAGTTTTGGATAATCTCCAAGCGGTTTGCGAAGCCGCCGGGACTGAGTTGCAACATGCCATCAAATTGCAGGTTTTTTTGACGGACCTAGGGCATTTTGCGCAGGTCAATCAGGCGTTGGAAGCGGAGTTTGCGCAACCTTATCCAGCGCGGGCGGTGGTACAGGTTTCGGCCTTACCCAGAGGCGCCCAAGTGGAAATTGATGGTATTGTCGCCTTGGTTCCGGCGCGCTGAATATGGAACGTCCGGAGCTACTGGCACAACCTATGCGCACTTTATTGCAGGCGCATCCCGTGCTGGTCACACTCCTAGAAGAACGTGGTATCCATTGCGGTGAGTGCTTTATAGCCGATCGGGAAACGCTCGCAGGAGTGGCTATGATGCATCATGTCGATTTGAATGAGCTTCTCTGCGAATGGGCGCGTCGCGAGGCGCTACCGCAGAGCGAATAAAAATGCCAGCTCGGCCGGGGCTCTATTTGCAAAGCTCCGTTTCTGCTTTGCGCGGAGTGGGCCCGGCGCTGATTCAGCGCTTGCAGCGTATGGACATCTGGCGCGTCCAAGATGTGCTGTTTCATCTTCCCAGTCGTTATCAGGATCGGCGTACCCTATGCGCCATCGCCGATTTATTGCCGGAACAAGAATGTGCCGTGATAGGAGAGATTCTTGCCGTGGAGCACGCACGGGGCCGTCGCGATCAATGGCTGATTACGCTGGGCGATGGTAGCGGTCAACTCCAGATTCGTCTTTTCCACATGGTCGCTTCCCTGCGCGCGCAGTGGCAAGTGGGTCGCCGTCTTTGGTGTTTTGGTGAATTGCGCGCGGGTTATCATGGCTTGGAGATGGTGCATCCCGAGTGGCAGATGGCTGATCAGCCCCATTTTCAGCCTCCTGTACATCTGACGCCCTTTTATCCAAGCACGCAGGGTATTACTCAGGCCCAATGGCGGCGCTGGGTGGCGCAAGCACTAACGCTTATAGATCAGTTGCCGGATTATCTGGAAAAGTATTTGCCCTCATCGTGGCCGAGGCTCGGGGAAGGGCTGCGTTTACTGCATGAAAGTGCCGAAGAGGTGCCCACACCGGAACATCCGGCTTGGCAGAGGCTGGCTTTAGAAGAGTTGCTGGCTAATCATCTGGCGGTACGTCGCGTCCGCCAGCTTGATGCTCAGCCAGATGCTCCGGTATTACAGGCCACGGGAGCATTGTGGCAACGTTTTTTGCGGCATCTACCATTTGTGCCGACCTCGGCGCAGGAGCGCGTGATCGGCGAAATTAACCGTGACTTGGGGCGTCCTCGACCCATGCGACGCTTGTTGCAAGGGGATGTGGGTTCAGGAAAAACCTTAGTGGCGGCTGCGGCCATCCTAACTGCCTGTGAAGCGGGTTTTCAGGTCGCTGTCATGGCGCCCACCGAAATTCTTGCTGAGCAGCTTTTCGCGCGTTTCAAGGCATGGTTGGAACCCTTGGGCTGTGGCGTAGGTTTCCTAGTGGGTGGCAGCGGCATCAAGTCCCGGCGAGAATTGCTGGATGACCTGAGCAGTGGTCGCGTTGCGGTTGTCGTGGGAACCCAGGCTTTGTTTCAGGAAGGCGTGGACTTTAATCGCCTAGGGTTAGTGATTATTGACGAACAGCATCGCTTTGGGGTAGATCAACGCCGCCAGTTATTGGAAAAGGGCACTATGCCCCACCTGCTGGTGATGACGGCAACACCGATTCCTCGTACTTTGGCCATGACCGTACATGCGGATCTGGATTTGTCGGTGATTGACGCGCTCCCGCCCGGACGTAGCCCGGTAGAAACGCTGGTGATTACCGATAGCCGTCGTCCCGAACTGATGCTTCGTATGCAGCGCATGCTCGCTGAAAATCGGCAGATTTACTGGGTGTGTCCACTGATCGAAGAGTCAGAAACCTTGGAGTTACAAGCGGCGGAGACCAGTTACGCCGATCTTCAGGCAGCATTGCCGAACGTGGCTATAGGGCTTATTCACGGCCGCTTGCGGGCCACTGAAAAAGCGCGCGTCATGGCGGATTTCCAGGCGGGCGCTCTGCGCATGCTGGTGGCTACTACGGTGATTGAAGTAGGGGTAGATGTTCCTAACGCCAGTTTAATGGTGATAGAACATGCGGAACGCATGGGTCTTGCGCAACTACATCAATTACGGGGCCGGGTAGGGCGAGGAACCCAGCAAAGTACCTGTATTTTGCTCTATCATCCCCCTTTGAGCGCGAAAGCCCGAGCCCGCCTGCAGGCATTGCGCGATACCAATGACGGTTTTGTGATAGCGCGTAAGGATCTGGAATTGCGCGGACCTGGTGAATATCTCGGCACTCGGCAAACAGGTCTCCTGCAGATGCGTGTCGCTGACATGCTGCGGGATGAGGCATTGCTTGCTGAATTGCCGTCGTTGGCGGCGCGATTGCTACGGGATGATCCTGAAGCCGTGCAGGCACTTATTCAGCGCTGGTTAGGTAACCGGTTAGATTACAGCCGCGTCGGATAACTAAAAAGTAACCGGATTATCATGGACTTCATTCCTTAAGTTTAGGTATATTATCAAAATACGATAGTGAAAAATCTCAAAGGACGCGAACGGATGGTGAAAATCAAAGGGTGGTGGTTGGGTATTGTGATGATGGGCCTGCTGGGTTTGGCAGGATGTGCGCCCCACCTTTCCGCGCCGCCAGTGCATTCTGTGGCCTATTATGCGTCACAAATCAAAGCGCCGGTTGTTGCGCCGGTTGCACCCGTTGTATCCCCTGCAGTTTCGGCATCTGTTGCTAGCCAACCAGTGCGTATCGTGGTGTCTACTGAGGCGCATCTGTTGCGTATCTATAAGGGCGATACCTTGTTGGCGACGTATCCCGTGGCTATTGGTTTTAATGGTTCAGCGCCGCGAAGAACCCGTGGTGATGATGTCACCCCCGTGGGGCATTATCATATTGGCTGGATTTTGCACGGCACTCAGTACGGTCCGTTTATGGGGTTGACCTATCCTAATAAAGAAAATGCCCAGTGGGGACTAAAAGAGGGCGTTATTAGTCATGGTCAATACCGCGCCATTGTGGAGGCTATCGACGCGGGACAAACGCCTCCGCAAAACACCCCGCTCGGTGGTGAAATAGGCATTCACGGTATGGGCCCGCAGTTTGGCGATGACCCACAAAGCAAGGTGTTTCCGGGGCGCTGGACAGCCGGTTGCGTCGCTTTATCCAACTGGAATGCGCAACAGGTTGCGGCCTTGGTTACGGTGGGAACGCCGGTCGAAATTGTCGGGGAAGTCCGGGGGTATCGTCGTAATCAAGATTTGGAAATCACGTCTACAAAATATCGACAGCGCTCGGTTTCGCGTTCATTACCTGCCGCCAGTGACGTAAACTATCAACAGCGTCCAAGTAATCCTCATGTCGCGCATTCGGATCGCGCCAGCGCTAAAGCGATGGATACGCTGGTCTCTAGTCTGGAGCGTTATTCCCCGCATTAAATTTTTGCGGTGATGACCAGTCTTCCTCGCGACTGAGTCGGTAGGCGGCTTCCATACAGTCGCCGAGGGCCACACCGTCGCGCCAGTTTGCGCGGAAGTACAAGCCAGGATACTTTTCGGTCAGTGCATCAATATGCTGAATGCGCTCTAGATGTCCCAATTCATACTGAGGGATGGCCTCCGGCCAGTGTTGATGACGGATAAAGGTGGGGTTTCCGCAAATCCCCAGAAGTGGTTGAAGCTCGCGGAGTACCGTTTCCAACAACGCCGCATCGCTGCGTCCCTGAATATGGTTTTGGCTGCCGCCTATAAATACCGTGAGTAATACTTGATCAGATGGTGCGCGGTCTGGAAATAAGGTCGACGAAAACAGAACGCCCAGCGTTTCTAGGCCGAGAATGCGGGGAATCAGCATGCCGAAACCGTCCAGCGGGTGACGAATGTCGGCGCGCTGAAATCCGAGAGACAAAACGCGCACAGCAGGGTAGGGTATTTCTTCCAGTAATTGGCTCAGTGTGGGGTCTGTCGCGGCTAGCAGATCGGCGGCGGCTCTGGCCGGTAGGGCTAGAATGACACGGCGGCTTTGCCAGCGCTGGGTGTGGCTGTGTACCTCCCAGACACCATTAGCTTGTCGTTCTAAATGATCAATGGGCGTATTACAGTGCACCGCATCACCCAGTTTTTCGGAAACACGCAGCGGTAATGTTTGCAAGCCTTCACGAAAGGAAATCAGACGACTTTTGGGGGTCTTGGCGTCTTTACGGGCACGGAGCGCGCCACGGAGCAATGAACCGCTTTGTTGTTCGAGCCTCACTAGGCGGGGTAAGCTTGCCTGGACCGATAATTGCTCAGGATTTCCTGCAAAAATACCGGAAACAAAAGGGTCCACGAGCCAGGTGAGAACGTCTGCTCCCAGACGGCGACGCACAAAACTCGCGATGCTTTCTTCGGCGCTAGATAGACGGGGTCGACGTAAGGGTTCGCTGAGCAGACGCAAACGCGCGCTCAGGCTGAGTAGGCTACCTTTTAATAATATCCCCGGACCGATGGCCACCGGTTGGTGATTTTGATTGACAATGTATCTTCTTTTAGCCACAGCGTTGGCTTCAACCTGTTCTGTTTCCAGTCCCAGTTCGTGGAGCCATGTTGGCACGATGTCGCCTTTGAGCAGCAGTGAGTTTGGTCCCGTATCGCGCAAAAAGCCTTCTTCTCGATAGCTTTGTAAATTACCACCGACGCGGGGGCCGGCTTCGAGAACTAAAGGATTCCAGCCGCGCTGGCGTAAAAAATAGGCAGTCGCAAGACCGGAAATGCCTGCTCCAACGACAATAACGTCTTCCAAAAATTTACTCCTTGCCCAAATAATAGGGACTTTGCAAGTACCAGTCGTGAAAGTGCCGCAGTAGCGCCACGAGCATAGCGGTAAACGGCAAGGCAAGCAGCAGCCCAACAAAGCCAAATAAAGCTCCGCCTGCCATGACGGCAAAAATAACGGCGACGGGGTGGAGACCAATGCGATCTCCCACCAGATAGGGCGTAAATACCATGCTCTCCAATATTTGCCCGATACCAAAAACCACCAGCACCCACAAGATGGAGAGAAAAGCGCCGGTTTGTATGTATATGGCAAGGCTGGCCATGAGGAGGCCGCTGATTACCCCGAGATAAGGGACAAAACTTAGAATACCCGCAACCAGACCTATGAGTACGGCTGTTTTCAGCCCGATAATGCTCAGTCCCAGCGCATAACTTATGCCTAGAGCAAACATGACCAGCAGTTGCCCACGCAGAAAGGCCATGAGCATGGTGTCTACATCTCGACTCAAACGACGCACCAGAGCGGTATAATGTTGCGGGACAAGTTGGTCAATACGGGCGATCAAACGGGGCCAGTCCCTGAGCAGATAGAAACCCAGCACCGGTACCAGAATAATACTGAGTGCGCTGGTGATGAGTCCAGAACCAGAACTCAGCGCAACTTGCAGGCCGTGACCAATCCAAGTCGCCAGTTTTTGCGCATTGGCCGTGGCGTAATGAGAAATGGTTTGGCTATCGAGATGGAGACCGGTAGTTGCGGAAAGCTCTGGAATGAGCCGTTTTTGCAAAAGCCCTGCATACTTCTGTAGATACTCGACAAATATCAGGGACTGATGTTTGATCACCGGTATTAAGGCCATAATGATCCCAGCGAACACCACAATTACCGCGACAAAGACCAAGGTGGTTCCCCAGGTTCGAGGGATGCGATAGCGCTGCAAACGCGTTACCAGAGGATTCCCTAAATAGGCGAGAATACCTGCCAGCAAAAAGGGCGTTAGTACGGGAGCAAGCCGCAATAGAAGCCAGCCTAGCAAGACCAGCACAGCCAGAATAAAAAACCGTTGCATGACTGGGTTACATGCTCGCTATGAGAGAGATTCAGGGATAATAAGGATACTCCAGCGAGGCGTTGCTCCGCTATGTGTCGTCATAGCTTCGGAAATGGCGGGCTGACCACGATGCAAGCGGGAAGCGACCTCGCCGACACTGCCGGTTTCGGAGAGCAGAAGTAGAGTAATCCATTGTTCAGCGGTAATATTCATCATTAATTCCGAATTATGATTCAACTTAATCGATTTGTTTGAATTTTAAGGATAGCGTACTTTTAGACAATAAATTTCGAATGAGTCTGCAATGCCCATATTTTCTACTGCTGATCAAGAACAATTATCACTGGCAATGGAAAGAAGCGTGGGCGGTTGGCAGGGACGTATACGACTCAATCCACTGTTTCATCTGGCACTGGCTTTTTTTGTGGGCATTGTGGCCGGACTGGGTGCGGTGGCTTTCAGGCGACTGATCGGATTGATGCATAATCTTTTCTTTTTTGGGCAATGGTCTTTTGTATTTGATGCGCTGAAACACTCCGCCGCCAGCCGGTGGGGAATAGGTATCATTCTGGCACCCATGATCGGTGGTCTTGTGGTCGTCTGGCTGGTGCGCAACTTTGCTCCAGAGGCAAAAGGTCATGGTGTTCCCGAAGTCATGGATGCTATTTATTACAAAAGGGGTGTCATTCGTCCGGCGGTGGTATTGGTTAAGGCGTTTGCATCCGCGATTACTATTGGTAGTGGTGGCTCGGTAGGCCGCGAAGGGCCCATTATTCAAATGGGCGCAGCTTTTGGTTCAAGCTTGTCACAATGGTTGCGACTACATGAATGGCAGCGACTCGGGTTGATTGCGGCGGGTGCAGGTGCGGGTATTGCCGCGACTTTCAATACGCCCGTCGGCGGGATTCTATTTGCCGTCGAGCTGATGTTAGTCGAAGTCAGTGCCAGAACTTTGGTGCCGGTGATGATCGCAGCAGGGACTGCGACTTTCGTATCGCGTATTTTTCTTGGAAATCACCCCTCTTTTGTGATTCCAGCCAGCATTATCGCCAGCACGACTCATGAAACCGCTACGGATTACGTAGCCTATATTGTCCTCGGTTTTTGTATTGGTGGTGTCGGCCTATTATTCACCAATAGTTTGTATTGGATGGAAGATCTGCTCGAAAAATGGCTTAAGAATGCTTATCTGCGTGTGCTGGTAGGGATGTTTGCGGTGGGGCTCAGTATGTATCTGATTGAGCGTTTTACCGGACATTATTATGTGGAGGGCGTTGGTTATGCCACGATTCAGAATGTGCTGGAGAGTACTTTGCTGAATCCCGCTTTTTTGTTGCTTTTGCTGCTGCTGAAGGTGCTTTCCTTTTCTGTGACCTTGGGCTCTGGTGGCTCTGGTGGGGTATTTTCGCCTTCTCTTTATGTGGGGGCATTGTTTGGCGGGGCTTTTGCCATACTGATCAGCCATTATGTTCCAGGATTCCAAATGGGGGTGGCGGTAGGGGCGGCGCTGGGTATGGCGGGTATGGTGGGCGCTTCGACGGGTGCCGCTGTCACGGGTGCGGTGATGATTTTTGAGATGACCAACGATTATCACATTATTATCCCCTTGATTGTGGTGGCTTCTCTAGCATTCGGTTTACGTCGCCTGATTACGCGGGAGAGCATTTACACGCGTAAACTCATTCGCCGTGGTCATTTCATTCCTGAGGCCCGGCACAGTAATTTGTACCTGATGCGTACAGCCGCTGAGTTGATGGAAACGCCATTGGTGCGTCTGCGCGGTGATCGTGATTTGACGGATTTGCAAAAGTTATTATTGCATCGGCGCGAAATGCCGCATGTTTTGATTATAGAGGGTACGACTCCGGTAGCCGTGATTCCGGCGCATCGAGTCGCCGAAATTTTGCGTAGAGAGATTCGCCATGTGGCGTTACGGGATTTGGCAAGTACCGACTGGGTAGATGTTCCAGAAAATGGCCAGCTCTACGATCTTGTAGCACGCCTGCGCGCCTGTGCCTGTGAAACGGCATTACTTTGCAAGCGAAATCCGCCGGAGCATCATGAAGATGTGGTAGCGGTGGTGACCGTAGAAGATATTCTGATGTATGCCTCATTACCGCAAGTGCTATTACGACCGGAGCCACACGCAACATGATTGCACACGCCACCGCGAAAAGTACGCTTAATGTCCGATAGGTCTAAGGCGCTAGGCTGGTTTCACGCGCAGTCATCGCCAGTCGGTGAAGGGCCGGTATTGATCCTCTACGGTAGCATGGTGGGCCTGCTTACGGGGGGTGGTGCGCTGCTTTTTCATTATCTGATCGCGTTGCTCCACAATCTTTTCTTTTTGGGTGTCATCCGTTTTGAGGATAACCCCCAGTTACCCACGCCGCCCTCGACTTGGGGGCCACTGGTTATTCTGGTGCCGGTTCTGGGTGCCTTGTTGGTGACTTTTTTAGTCCAACGGCTGGTTCCAGAAGCGCAGGGAGCGGGAGTCAGTCAGGTGATGGAGTCAGTCCATACCCAAGGGGGAAGAATGCGCCCCATTGTCGCGCTGTTGCGACCAATTACCACCGCTCTGACGCTGGGCTCTGGAGGGTCTGCTGGGCGGGAAGGGCCGGCCATGCAATTTGGGGCCGCTATTGGTGCCTTCATAGCGCATTGGTTGCCGATGTCCGATAACCGACGCATTCATCTGGTCGGTTGCGGGGTGGGCGCCGGGATTGCGGCTGTATTTAATGCGCCGCTGGGCGGTTGGTTTTTCGCGATGGAAATTATTGTTCCCGACTGGCGTCCGTGGACCGTACTGTCGACATTGGTGGCAACGGTATCGGCGACCTGGATCACAGAAATTGGGCTGGGAAATTTTCATCTATTAGCCCATGTAAAAGCCCTGAGCTTGGGTGGCAGTTTGATTCTCCCGGTTTTCGCGCTATTAGGGATAGTCGTTGGGTTGCTGAGTATGCTCTTTATTCATTCACTCTCTTGGACGGGAGTGGCGAGTGCACGGCTCATTCCGAATCCCTATATCCGGCATATGTCGGCGATGTTTCTAGTCGGTATCATACTTTATTTTTGCCAGCGCGTGTTTGGTCATTATTACCTGATTGGCGGTAGTTATCCGGCGATGTCCGATCTGCTCACGGGTCATCTGCACCTGATTGGGCTTATTTTACTGTTATTGGTTCTGAAGGGCCTCGCCACCAGTCTGACCATTGGTACGGGCGGTTCGGGCGGGATATTTTCTCCTTCCCTATTTATGGGCGGAGCGATTGGTGCCTGTCTGGGTTGGGGCGCGGATGCACTGCTGGGTTGGCATGGTGGCGTGGCACTTTTTGCACTGTGTGGCATGGCGGGTATGGTTGCGGGGACCACGGGGGCGCTTTTGAGTGCGCCCGTCATGGTGGTGGAGTTGACGGACAATTATCACATTCTGCTTCCTGCCATGGTTACCGCATTGACGGCATTTGCGGTGCGGCGGGTATTTCTGGAGCAAAGTGTTTATACCTATCCGTTGGCCCTAAAAGGTTTAGATATTTCCGAGAATCATTATGTGTTTCAGGAAAATATGCACACGAAAAAATAGTCCCTGATACAATAGGAGTTATGGATGAAAAATGCTGAAGCCGCATTAAATCAACGAGAGCGCCGTGCTGTATTTTCGCTGGCGGGTATTTTTGGATTGCGTTTGTTAGGCCTTTTCTTGGTGTTGCCCGTATTTTCGGTGTATGCCCACGGCTTACGTGGCGCGGTGGATCACCCGATATTGATAGGTATTGCCTTGGGTGCTTATGGATTAACGCAGGCATTTTTTCAAATTCCCTTTGGTAAGTTTTCGGATAAATGGGGAAGAAAACCTATCATTGCCTTGGGATTGCTCATTTTTGCCATTGGTAGCGTGATTGCCGCCACGGCGACCAGTATCGATTGGCTGTTGATTGGTCGTATTGTGCAGGGTGCTGGCGCTGTGGCCGCCGCAATTATTGCACTCACTGCCGATCTCGTTCGGGAGGAACGCTGGACTAAGGCCATGGCGGTCATTGGTATTACCATTGGCATTAGTTTTAGTATTTCCTTGGTACTGTCGGCCCCTTTGGCGCAGTGGATTGGGGTGAATGGGATATTCTGGTTGACGGCGGTATTGTCTCTAGCGGCCATCGGTGTCCTTTATCTGATTATACCCGAGGCACCAGTGCGTTATCATCGCGATGCTGAAATGAATCCGGCGATGTTGCGGGACGTGCTGCGGGACCCCAGCCTGTTGCGTTTGGATTTCGGGATATTTGCCCTGCATACGGGATTAACTGCGATATTTGTGGTATTGCCGCTAGTACTGATTGATCCTAACCATCCATTACTGAGCTTGGGCGATCAATGGATGCTGTATTTACCAGTCATGCTCCTCTCTTTTATCGCCATGTTGCCCATGATTATCATTGGTGAGGCAAAGCGTAAGCTGAAAGAAGTATTTATCATCGCTATCGCCATTCTTCTCATTTCAGTCATTATTATGGCGTTGTCGGCGCATAGTATTTGGCTGATTGCCGTGGCATTATTTTTGTTTTTTATGGGCTTTAATGTGCTAGAGGCGAGTTTGCCTTCATTGGTCGCTAAATTTTGTCATCCGGGTGCCAAGGGTACAGCCACCGGCGTATATACGACATCGGAATTTTTTGGCGCATTTTGTGGCGGGCTGCTGGGTGGTGTCTTGTATATTCCCGGCGCACGGAATTACAGCGATATTTTCTGGGCGGTGGCCATCATTTACGCGATCTGGTTGATAGTGGCCATGACTATGCAGCGGCCCCGCTATCTGGCGACGCGGGTTTTCACGTTGAGCCCAGCGGCACAGCAGCAGACCCAGCTCGAAAAACGTCTGCTGGAGCTGCCTGGGGTTGCTGAAGTGGCCGTATTTAAGGATGAGGCGGCGGTTTACTGCAAGGTAGATAGCAAAGTTTACGAAGAGGCCGCGATTCTCAACATTCTAGCGGGAACAGCATGATTCCCGCTAGAATGAGGGCTTACTGCAAACGGTGTCGAAACAGCCAGCCTGCTGCGGTCATGGAGAAAATGGCAATCAAGGCGAGGGGCCAGTACTGAGGCCACAAATTAGTAAAACTGTCCCCCTCCAGAAAGGTGCCTCGCACAATGATCAGAAAGTAGCGCATAGGATTCAGAAAAGTGAGATCCTGAACCAATTTCGGCATGTTAGCGATAGGCGTTGCAAAGCCTGAAAGGATGATGGCGGGTACTAGAAACAGGAACACACCCAGTAGTCCCTGCTGCTGGGTGAACGCGAGTGAGGAAATCATTAGACCGATACCGATGGCGGCAAACAGGAAAAGTATCATTCCCAAGGCGAGGGCCAACAGATTTCCGATGAGCGGTACCTGAAACCAAAAAACTGCCACCAGAATAATGAAAACGCCTTCCAGAGCCCCAATGATGAATCCCGGTAGTGCCTTGCCGATCAAAATTTCCAAGGGTGTTAAGGGCGTGACCAAGAGTTGATCAAAAGTACCCTGTTCGCGCTCGCGGGCTACGGATAGTCCGGTGACCAGCAAGGTGACGACCAGCATTAGCAAAGCGACGATGCCGGGTATAATAAACCAACGCGATAGTAAATTAGGATTGAACCAAGCGCGAACCACAAGTTGTGCGGCTGGATGTCCCCATTCGTGATGCAATGCCCAGTGGGTATCGAAGCCGAGGACAATACTGTTGAAGTCATTGAGGGCCAAAGTGGCTGTATTGGAATTACGTCCGTCGACAATGACCTGGACCTTCGCGGGATGGTAGAGCAAAAGATCGCGTGTGAAATGTGGACCAATATTCACCACCAGCAGGGCTTTTTTATTATTAATCAGAGGCGCAATCTGAGATTCGTGGGTAATGGTGGCAACCTGCTGAAAGTCCGGTGAACCCTGCAAGCGTCCCAGAAACTCCCGTGATGCAAAACCGCTGTCTTGATTAAAAACCGCATAGGGAATGTGATTGAGATCATAAGTCGCTGCGTAGCCAAAAACCAGTAATTGCAATAGGGGTGGGCCGATGAGTACAAAGCGGCTTGTTTTATCTCGCAAGAGAGCCAGAAACTCTTTGATTACCAAACCCAAGACTCGCGATAGCATCAGTCCAGCCTCTTTCGTGAGCGAAGCAAAGTCATACCTATAAAAAAGACGGACATGATCAGCAAGGCCAGACTGTTCCAGAGGATTACCGGCCAGATATCGCCGGCCAAGAATAGCGTCTGCAGTATGCTCACAAAATAGCGCGCCGCGACAATATGCGTTGCCATCTGAATCGCTGGAGGCATCGACTGAATATCAAAAATAAAGCCAGAAAGAATAAATGCGGGTAAGAATGTGACGATAATGGCGATTTGACCCGCTATGAATTGATTGTGGGCGACACTAGAAATCAGTAGCCCCATACCGAGGGCTGCCAACAAAAAGAGGGCGGAGCAGATTAAAAGTATCCAGAAACTGCCCACCAGTGGCACCGCGAAGATCCAGACTGCCAAGGCCACTGACAGTAACATGCCTCCCATTCCCAATAAGAAATAGGGGATGAGTTTACCCAGCAGAATTTCGCCCATAGTAACGGGACTGGCCATGAGTGCTTCCATAGTGCCGCGCTCCCATTCCCTGGCTACGACTAGGGCCGTCAGCAGTGCGCCGATGAGCGTCATGATCACTGCCATCAGGCCCGGCACCAGATAATCGCGGCTGCGCAGGGCCGGATTGAACCAGATACGATCCTGAACAACCACCGGTACAGTGAGCGCTACGCCGTGAGCCGTAGCGCGCTGCAGCAACCAGCTTTGCCAGACACCCTGTAGATAACCTTCGAGAATCCGGGCATTGTTGGCGTCTTCACCGTTGATGAATTCCCCGATGCTGGCGGTGTCGCCCTTGATGATCTGACGACTGAAATCACTTCGCAGCCAGAGAATGCCATCAACACGGCGCTTCATGAGTGCCCGTCGTGCCGCTTCGATGCTGTCATAGAAGCGCGGTGTGAAATAGGTGGACTGCTGCAAACCCGCCGTGAATGCGCTGGTTTGTGGGCTAGGTTGATCTACAACAATGGCCACCGGTACATGGTAGGCGTCTAGCGAAACCCCATAGCCGAAGAGAAAAAGCAAAAATACGGGCATGAAAAAGGCGATAGCAATGGCCGAGGGATCTCTGAAAATCTGGATAAATTCCTTGCGTATCAGGCCGCGCAGCCGTTGCAAATTCAAGATGTTCTCCGCATCTGTTTTTCATTTTCTTGAATGAGGTAAATAAAGGCATCTTCCATGGTGGGGTTGGGTTGTCCGGCAGTGCATGCCATAGCACGAATCTCTTGGGGATTCCCTTGAGCGAGCACTGCACCCAGCGACATGAGAACGAGATTGTCGCAATATTCCGCCTCATCCATGAAATGCGTAGTGATCAGTATCGTAACTCCACTTTCCGCCAAACTATTAATACGTTGCCAGAAATCACGTCGAGTCAGAGGGTCAACACCCGAAGTCGGTTCATCAAGAAATAAAATGGGAGGCTCGTGAAGTAACGCACAGGCTAGAGCGAGACGTTGTTTGATGCCCAAGGGGAGTTCATCGACATTGATGTTACGGTAGTTGGCAAGACCAAATTCCTGAATGGCCCAGTCTAGTCGCGCCCGGCGCTTCTTGCTTTTCAGGCCGTAGGCTGCAGAAAAAAACGCCAAGTTCTGGTCGCTGCTGAGATTGCCGTAGAGCGCAAATTTTTGGGCAACGTAACCTATGCGCCCACGCGCTTCGGCGGTCGCGTGACGCATATCTACGCCAGCGATGTTCAGAGTTCCGGAAGAGGCCGGGAGTAGGCCGCAGAGCATACGAAATGTCGTGGTTTTGCCCGCACCATTAGCCCCCAAAAGACCGAAAATCTCTCCCTTATGTACCGCAAAAGTATTCCCTTTTACGGCTTCAAAGTGGCCGTAAAACTTATGCAGGTCTTTGACCTCTACAACCACTTGTGGGTTTTGGTGTGCGCCGCTTTCAGAAGTCGTAAGCTGGCCACCCGGTGCAGCGATGGTGTCTGTGGATGACTGGCTCGTTCCCAGCAAATCTATAAAAGCATCCTCAAAACTCGGTGCAACGGCTTGCCAAGTCTCTCCTGCGTTAGGATAGGCCTCCACATTCTCGCAAAGTACCCGAATGCCCTCTGCCAGAACGCGGGCATCTTTAATTCCTGGTCGATGCTGAAGGGTTTCTCGTAGATGACGTTTGTTGACATCGCTCCGCTGCACGATAAAACAACGACCGGCTAACGGTGCATGAAATGCCGCAGGTGTGTCCTTTTTCAGGATTTTCCCTTCGTGCAGCAGGATGATTTCATCACAGCGTTCTGCTTCATCAAAATAGGCGGTGCTGAGGAGAACCGTAACGCCTTCACGTTTCAATCCCGCAATGATTTCCCAAAGTTCGCGACGGGCGATAGGATCAACCCCCACGGTGGGCTCATCCAGCAAAAGTAAGCGGGGTGCACGTAGTAGGGCGCAGGCGACACCGAGCTTTTGTTTCATGCCGCCGGACAAAGCACTTGCTCGACGTTCCGCGAAAGGGCCGAGAGCGGTCAGCTTCAGCAATTCTTGCTGACGTAGCTTCGCTGCAGCGGCCTTCAATCCTTGCAGGTCGGCATAAAGGTCGAGGTTTTCCTGAACGGTGAGGTCTTCGTAGAGACCGAAACGCTGAGGCATGTAGCCAATAGCTGTCTGAGCCCGATTTGCCTGATGACGGGTGTCTGCGTCGAACACCAAGATACTACCCGAGTCCGGCAGCATGAGGCTCGCTGCCAGACGCATCAATGTGGTTTTGCCGGCACCGTCTGGACCCAGTAAGCCGGTGATAGTACCGGGTTTGAGATCCATATCCAGCGTATCTAATGCCCGTACTCGTTGTTTCCCTTGGGCGAAGCTCTTGCTGACCTGTTGAAAGATCAGTGGTGAAGTCGTCATATTCAATGGCCGCAAAAGTCGCGAGAATGCTCTTTAGGCTTGTTATCATGCAGCGGAATAAGGACGGTCACCGGCATCCCTAGGCGTAATTGATGCTGGGGATTACAGGCGTAAATTCGCACGCGATAGACCAGTTCTGTGCGCAGTTCTGTAGTTTGTACCGTCTTGGGCGTGAATTCAGCACTCGGAGAAATAAAACCTATCCACCCCGAGTAGTTTTTGCCGGGGAAGGAATCAGTATGGATGGTTGCACGCATGCCCATACGTATCTTACCAAGCATTTTTTCTGGAAGATAAGCGCGTATCCAGACAGGATTATCTAATGCAAGAGTAAAAACAGGCTGCTGAGGGCTGGCCATATCGCCCGCTTCCAGAATTCGATCTTGAATAACGGCATCGGCTGGGGCTAAGAGCCGAGTGTCTGTGAGTTGTCTTTGAGCGAGCTTGAGGGCTGCTTCGTCCGCCTTGAGTTGACTGCGCGCCAAGGCAATATCTTCCTTGCGAGGTCCTTTGATGGCCAAGATCAGGTTTTGCTGGGCACGCTCCAGATTGGCCCGAGCGTTCTTGAGGGCCGCCGCCGCGTTATCGGCATTTTGTTTGGAAACATATTGTTCGGCGGCCAGTGCTTGTTGCCGGTGCGCGGTCGCTTCATCATTAGCAAGCGTAGCCTGGGCGGCGGCAGTTGCTGCGCGGGCCGCGACGATTTCTTCAGGGCGCGAACCCGCCAGTAGTCGTGCCAAGATTTGTTGTTGCGCGTTTACCTGGGCACGAGCACGATCTACGGCATCCTGAAAACGCTCCGGATTTAATTCGGCAAGAACCTGATCTTTATGGACTTGATCCCCCTCTTCAACGCTCAGTTTTTGAATGCGGCCAGTATCGTCAAAGGCGGACTGGATCTGGCGGATGTCGACGTTTCCATAAATGGTGATTTGCTCTGCCGGAGCATTTGGCCGACTTTGCCACCAAGTGATACCGCCAGCGATAATAAGGACCGCAATGACTCCGATAGCTATTTTTTGTCTGGAGAGCCTCATTTTTAAGTGCCTTTTGCAGTATATCCGCAGTTAAGAATCTGAATCATTTTTCAATAAGGCGTTGATGGCTTGGAGATCGGCCATGTTGATTTGTCCGGATGCGGCCTTGAGTTGCACCCGAGCTATCACCTGATTGTAGAATGCCACATTGTATTCCTGTTCGGCGCGGGCGTAATCGGTGGCCGTATGCAGCAAATCAATGATGGAGCGGGTGCCTATTTCGTAACCCTTGCGGGTGCCGTCCAGAGACACTTTTGCGGAGGCCACGGTTTCCTTGGTCGCTTTGAGTTGAGCCACACTATCTTTGAGATTCAGAAAAGCGGTTTGGGTGTTCAAGGTCACTTCGTCACGAATATTCGCCACATGGTCGATGCTCGCTACGGTTTTTGCTTGTGCCTGCTGCACAGAAGAGGAGATGTGTCCGCCCTGATAGAGGGGTACCGAGAGGTTCAGGCTGACTCCTGCCTGATTCATCACCAGACCCGGAAAGGGATTGCCCAGCGCATGCTGGGCGATGCCCTGCAAATTAACGACCGGCCAACGTGCTCGCTGGTTATACTCGACCTGCTGCTGCGCGGTGCGTAGCTGCGCCTGCGCTTCGTGCAGGAGTGGTTGATCTTTGACAGCGCTGTTTACCCAGCGGGCCATGTTGTCAGGTTGTGGCCCTAGGGCATGATAGTGTCCCAAAGATTCAAGTGATCCGGTGGGTTGATGGGTGAGTCGCTGTAGTTGCTTCCGAGCAATGGCCACACCATTACTGGCCTTGATGAGATCCGCTTTTGCCGCATCCACTCTGGCTTGAGCTTCGCGGACAGCAATGATATCCCCAGTACCGACTTTAAGAGTGGCTTCAGTCTGCTTGTAAATCCCTTCCAAAAGGGTTTTCTGTTTTTGGGCGACACGTTCCTGAGCCTGTGCTTCTAGAACGCCAAAATAGGCTTTGGCGACTTGTAAGGCAAGCTGCTGTTCCGCATAAGTCAGTGCGGCTGCGCTGGCTTGGATTCGTGAATCGGCCTGCTTCAGCGCCGTCCAAGTCTGTCCGTCGAACACGGATTGCGTGATGTTCACGCTGTAACTATCGGACAAGTAGGCACGATCAATGGATATGTTGCCAAAGCCCGTGATACTTGCGGTGTTAAACCCGACATTGGCATTGACTCCAATGTGAGGTAGAAGCGCTGAGCGGGCGAGCGGTTTATCCTGCATTTGTGCCTGAAGTTCGGCACGGGCCTGAGCTAAAGCGGGATCAGTCTGGTACGCCTGCTGGTAGGCTTCTACCAAATTTTCCGCCGAGGCGGGTGTACTGGCGAGTAATAAGATTGCAGTCACCAGCGAAAAACCCAAAGCAGGACCATCTGCGCGCATAGGAATATCCAAAGGTAGAGGAGATCTCAGACGATACCGACCGATCGGTCGGTAGTCAAGACCTGCGGGTCCTATAATGACCGTCATAGGATGGCATGGGCAAGGCACGATTCCTGATTTATGCTAGGGCGCATCTGTCTCGCGGAATATGGTTTCATGTCCGGCTCCTCTATTACTCTTATTAGCATGCCTTATCCCGAGGATTTGTCTGCCGTATTTGCGGCCTTGGCGGAAAAACCGTGGTCTCAATTTTTGGATAGCAGTACTCGGATAATCACGCAAGGGCGTTATAGTATTTTGGTGACGGCACCCCGGCGACGCCTGTGGCAGCAGCATGGACAGCTCTGGGTGGTCGATGGCGACAGCGCGCCGCGTTTGTCAGCATCAACTTTGCAGATACTCTTGCAGGAGAGTATGACCGAGTTATTTTTGGATCAAACACCCTGCGGCGAAGATCTGCCCTTCACGGGAGGGGCGCTGGGTTATTTGGCTTACGATTTTGCGTTGCCGAGGCAGGGTCTTGGATTGCCCAGAGTATCGGACTGGCCAGAGGCGGCCTTTGGTATTTACGATACCGCGTTCATTGTGGATCATCAGCAGCAGCGAGCTTGGCTGAGTGCGCCAGAGGCGCGTATGGCAGACGCGCAGACGGAGTGGGAAGAACTTCTGTCATCCGCGCAAAATGTCGCCCGAGCTTTAGACTCCAATCCAATGTTCCAAGTGACTGGGCCGGTGCGTGCCCATTGGACACCCGAGCAGTACCGGACCGCTTTTTATCGGGTGCAAGAATATATTCGAGCGGGTGATTGTTATCAGGTTAATCTAGCGCAGCCTTTTAGCGCGCGCTACCAAGGCTCGCCTTGGGCTTTGTATGCGCATTTACGGCAAGTTAATCCGGCGGCTTTTTCCGCATTTCTCAACTTTCCTTGGGGAGCAGCTTTGAGTTTTTCTCCGGAGAGACTATTGCAGCTTCGGCAGGGACGCATGCAGGTGCGGCCCATCAAGGGGACTCGTCCTCGTTCGGAGAATCCGGTTGAGGATAGGCAATTGGCGGAAGCCCTCATCCATAGTCCCAAAGACCGCGCCGAAAATGTGATGATCGTCGATTTATTGCGCAATGATCTTGGTAAAGTCGCGGAAACCGGTTCAGTCAGTGTTCGCCAACTCTGCGGACTGGAGTCTAACGTCCAGGTACATCATCTGGTGAGCGTTGTGGAGGCGCGCTTGAAGCGAGAAGTGGGGACGGATTTAGAGGCTGCTTTGGCCGCGTTGGAAGCCTGCTTTCCGGGGGGGTCTATTACTGGCGCTCCTAAGCGTCGAGCGGTAGAAATTATCGCCGAATTGGAAGCCGAAGCGCGCGGTCTTTATTGCGGAAGTATCGGCTATATTGATCGTTGCGGTGGCCTAGATATGAATATTGCCATTCGTAGCCTGTCGGCTACCCAGGGAATCCTCCAATTCTGGGCCGGCGGAGGCATTGTTGCCGATTCTGACCCTGCTGCCGAGTATCAAGAAACCCTCGATAAAGTGGCGATATTTCATCGTGAGCTTGCGGTGCTGGCAGGTCTGGCTTAGAGTCGCGGTCAGTTCGCGCCACTAAAGTCAACTATGCCCCAGAAAAAACGTCACATCCACTGGCAACTCTTATTGCAAATCGCTTTTACAGCGGGAGTGTTGTTCTGGCTTTTACATAATACCGACTGGCAGCTTTTGGGGCGGCGTTTTGCGGAGCTACAGCCTTGGTGGTTTATTGCGGCAATGCTTTCTTATGCTATGAATTTGTCGGTATCCGCGCTTCGTTGGCGCATTATTCTTCACGCTATGGAACGTTCCGCACCTATGCTTTGGTTGCTTCGTCTGAACTGGGTGGGTGCCTATTTCAATCAGGTATTGCCGGGTGCTGTATCTGGCGACGTGATTCGCGCCTGGTATACCCGGCACCAAACGCATTCCATGCCGCTGGCGCTGGCGGCCGTTTTCGGGGATCGTTTTATGGGCATGGGCGCACTGATTGCCATTGCTGGCGTGGCTTTCCTGATCGCTGGCACGCGGGTAGGATTGTTGCCGCAAATGGGATGGACTATTGGAGCGTTGGCGATCGCTTATGTGACCATTGTGATTTTGATTCTTAGCCCTTTTCTCAATTTCCTGGAAAAAATTTCTGGCAAGCTCGGCGAAAAACTCCATGATATTCGTCTAGGAATGCGTGCCTTACTGCGTCATCGTCTGGCGTTGGGCGGAACAGTGGCACTTTCCTTTATCATTCAGCTCTTTTCCGTGCTGACTTTTTGGCTATTGGCGCATGCCCTAGGGGAGTCTCCCGATGCCGTCGCCATTTGGGTCGTTTGGCCGGTCATCAGTTTATTTCTGGCGTTGCCCATTTCCTTTGCCGGCTGGGGGTTGCGCGAAGGGTTGATGGTATTTTATCTGGGTTACCTGCACATGGGGCACGATCAGGCTCTGGCTCTGTCCTTACTGCTAGGCTTTACGATGGTATTGACCAGCCTGCCGGGGGCCTTGCTGTGGCTGGGTTTGCACCGTCATCATCAGGCGCCGCCGGAGATGCAGGCGTCCTAGAATGCAGCGGCTGTTTCGGTATCTAGGTGTGCGGGGGAGGGCTCCACTGATATATGATATTTTTCCCGCGCGCATCGTCTTCAACCATAATCAAATATTGTCCATTTTCACGCTGTAGGGCATGAATGGCATGGATCATGTCGGTCCAACCGCTTTGGCTGCCCACGCTTTCGCCAGGGCTGATCGTGCCTATTCTGACGCCATCTGCAAGCCGGAAAATAGTAACAACGGAGTCTTTTCCCTGAGTAGGAAATACCGCGATCGTAAACAAATAATCACCTGCAATATCAAATGATTTTGGTGGAAGATCGTGTCCGTCCAAAGGCATCTCTGCCATCCATCGGAAATGCCGGTGACCTTTTTTCCAACCGTCATAACGGGCAATAACCGCACCGACAAGTCCCCAGCTTTTTTTAGATTTTTCCGCCGTATATCCACCAATATAGAGCGCATCTTGGGCGTCGACATAATGTACGCGCGTAATGTGGGTAAACAGCTCGGGTATGGAATAATGTTGGGGTTTATGAAAGAGCGGTGCGCCGTTTTTAGACCATTGATCAAATGCGTAGTACTGGATGGTCTGATCGGGGGTTTGTCCTTGCCACACGCCACCTTGAGCATCTACAAAACACGCAAAACCTCCACCCTCTATGCGACCAACATGCTGCGCTATCTGGCTGGGCGATGCTTCAAAAGCATAAAGCTCATATCCGCCACCGGTCTGTCCCATCGTGTAAAGAAGGCGTTTGCCCTGCAGGTGTCGCAGCTCCGTGGAGCAGGCATTGGTGCCCATGATGCGCGGATCATCCGGATAACGAACGGCATCTAGAGTGATGGCCTGCGTTTGCCAACCGGTACCGGGCGCTTTGTCAGGATCATAAGAAAAAATGGATTCAGGCCCATAAATGATTTTGCCGTCACTGTCTGGATCAAAGCAAAAGGCCGTCACCCAGGCATATTTGGATACTTCCCAGCGGAGTTGCTGTTGTGGATTCAGCGATCGTATGACTACGGGAGAGTTCGGGTTGGGTCCAAAGCACATTCCCACATAAAGATTACCCGCTGCATCTCGCCCAGCCCCGCGCAAGGCAAAAAATTTGGTCGGCTTCATTACGCCGGGGGTTGCCGCGCGGAGCCCCCCCAAGATCCCAAAACGCCCTACTAGTTTGGGAGTTGGTGACAGAGCATAGCTCAATATTTGCTGGCTGGGACCGTTGTCGCAAACCAGCATGACATCATTTTTATCGATGGAAATAGCGGTGGCTTTGTCGATACCGGTAATGGTGCCGGGAAGCTGTTTGCCCGCCATCGAAAAATGCTGAATTTGACCAGCATGTAGAATCCATAAGGTATTCTTGGAGTCCATGGCAATACCAACGCCTGCAATCAATCGAAAAGGGGATTTCCCCTTTGGCTCATCAAGAAATTTCGTGGCGCCTAGTACTCGAAATGTGCTTACAAGCTGCATATCATGGGGCTGGCGGATTTGCACTTTTCCATTGTTCAACAAAATAGCGAGTGCAGTGGCATTTCCAGTCATTGCAACTGCCAGTCCTGTTTTAACGTAATTTTTATAGCGAATAACAGATTGGATATCGCCTAGTTTACTCCAGATGAATTGCAGCAGGTTTCCGCTGGTTGTGCTGATAAAGATAGCATTTTCTACAACCATAACTGCCGTTCCCGCAGTGCCCCAACCCCAGGAATGGGATCTGGCTTCCCCTTCCGCCATGAGGCAGTGAACATTGGTGTCACCGTCTTTGTAAAGCCCGGTACAGCGCCCAGCTTCATCCCAAGTCGATGCCGTTAACACCGTCCCATCTGGGGTAACCATCAGCGATACAATTTCGTCTTGGACCCAGCGTCCGACGCCATTTTCACCCTTGCCAGCAAAAGTATTACCCACCCAAGAGGTGAGGTATTGTCCAGGCGGTGGCTTCGAATCGGTACCAGCGTAAGATTGAGAGATGAGCTTGCGGGTGTAAAAAGCCAAACCCAATGCCGGGAAGGCAGCGATTCCCATGCCGGTGATTTTCAGAAAAGATCGACGGTTGTACAAGTGAGACTCCTCCGAATGTGATCATTGCCACATTTTAATCCCTCAAGCTATAATCCGCACCTTGGATGAAGGTGCGGCCACCGACTGGTGCTGTGGTTTTGTCCGAAATACGCATGAAAACAGTCGGTAAAGAGCTGGCGTAGCTCAGTCGGTAGAGCTACTGATTTGTAATCAGTGGGTCAGGGGTTCGATTCCTCTCGCCAGCACCAAATAAAACAGGTACTTAGAAAAGCTGGCTAGGTGCCTTTATTTTTTCGGGCTAACTGTGTGCTAACCTTGGTATGAAAAACGGGTTAGCCGGGCGATCTGCTCTAGCGGTGATCCGGTCGTTACGGTGACAGGTGAACATGATGTTGGCGGTCATTCATGGGATTGTTTCCGTAAGCTGGCAGGAAACGGCCATATCTGCTTTGTGCTGCATCCTGCGGGCACCCATTATGCGTCAACCATGAGGCAGCAATCCATGAGCCGGGCTGGGTTTCAAAGTCCCAATGCGGCTATCATGTCGCGTAACGCCTCGTGATTGTTGGCTATCAGCGACCATCATGATAGACATAACCTTCCCATGACTAGGGTATGCGATTACGGTCTTATCAGCTTTCTGATTTCGCGCTCCTCCCAGTCATGCTCATGAATCAGCACCATGGCTCCACTAAATCTGGAGCGCTTCAGACTCCACGGCAAGATTGAGAAAAGAAGGCATGTAAAAAGAAAAAGATCTCGTTCAAAACGGAATAGTGAAATTGGCGCCCACATAGCTCCTATGATAACCAGGACCGCCGCCATATGAGCTGGCTACTTGCGTGTATCCGCCAGTCAGACTCACCTCCAGATTTCGTGAAACAATTTCAGTAATTGTTCCATAGAAGTCTTTTACAGGGGTGGTTATGCCATCTACCGTCTGGCTGCCAAATCCCGCATACAATCGCACTACTGAATAAGGAGAAAATTTCTGAACATAAATAATATATCCCAATGCCTCCATATAATGGTGAGGATTAAAATAGCCATCAAAGGGTACATATCCGCTGGTATAATCTCGAAAATAACCCTGGACTCCAAGGCTTACTGGAATACTACTGAAGCTATAAAACTCTGGAGTAATTCGAGCGATAACGCCATTGCGATTATTTCCGTCACTGAATGCCTGATGAAAATAGGACACAGAAAACGTTCCAATATTGCGTAAGCGACCAAAGCCACCCATGCTGATAGTATTTACAAGGATTTTATTTTTTACTGCAGTAACGGTGCGAATCGGCGCACGATCAACGCTGAGATTAAGCCCCCAACTGTCGCTAGGCTGATAGTTGATCTGCCCTTTTAACTCCCCAAACGTCCAGTTTCTAGACGTGCTAATAGCACCTAGAATGGCGTATTGCCAGTCACGATTTAATGGAACAGACCACCCACCCCTCACTGAAGAAATACCAATCTGTCCAATACGGTCATTGATCTGTGTTTGCCGAACTCCCACATACCATTGGGTCGGGCTGAGGATGTTGTCGCCTAGTCCGCTACCAGGGATGGTGATGCCCGCGTTATATATCTGATTGATGTTATGGTCACTATCACTACTGTAGTGATATCCTACGTTCACTTCATTGTTTAAGGGGAAATATATAAAGTTAGAGGTTTGTTGATATAACCGGGCTTGCCAGCGTGGGCCTAAATATTCTCCGTGTGGTGCGGCGGCCAGAAGATGTTTGTCAGCAACGCTTGTCCAACCCAAAAGTGCGCTAGCAATCGCAGACTGTAATTCCGTATCTGAACTCATTGCATGAACTGGTTTTAACACATCGTAAGCCTCTCTAGGGCGTCCTAAGTTGATGAGTGCTCGAGCAAGACCAACTCGCATGGTTTTTTGATCCTCTAATCCTTTTGCAAGTGATAACCCCTTAGTGTATGTGTATTCTGCTTCGTGCGAATTGCCGACCCATAGTGCTGCATAGCCAAGGCCGGCAAGAGCGGAAAGTTTTTCTGATACATACTTTTCTGGATTTTCGTCAATTTCTTTTATCGATTTTCGAAAGTGAGTGAGTGCCAAATTAGGGTGATTGTGGTTCATTGCATTGCGTCCAAGCCTGATGTTTTCCCCTGGACCGGCATAGGCCACAGATATGCTGAACAGGAAAGCCATACTGATCGTCGCAAGTAAAAATCCTAGTGATTGATTGTTTTTGTTCACTTGGTTCCCCATTTTTTGCTTAGACTAAATATCTCGGAAATGTATCCAGATAGAGAGGCTGGCGCCATTAGTAGTTGTGATAAAAATATATAAATAAACATTCCACGAAGATTTCTTCTGATGCGAATTCCCCTATCCTTAAACATGCTACTCTGAACCGAGAAGATCACGATGTTATTCAGTGCGACGAGGGGTAGAAGTAAAAGAGTGATGGGGCCAGCGAGTAAAAAAATACCAAAAAAAGCGGCGATAATACCTGGTATGAAGAATAGTAAATAGCTGATATCTAACCATGGGAAAAGCATGTTCAAGAAAATAAACTGTAAGCTGATCCGTCTTTTAAGAAGAATCCCTGGGTGAGCTCTTAATGCTTCAAACATACCTCTTGCCCATCGTCTTCTCTGTAGGAATAGTTTTTTGTAAGTTTCTGGTACGTTAGTAAAAACAATTGCGTTTTCTGCGTACCCTATACGATATCCTTTTTTTAGCAATCCCCAGGAAAGTACGATGTCTTCACCCACGCAAGATTCCCAGCCACCTAATTCTCTCACTAAGTCACGTTGATAAAGTGAAAATGCTCCTTGCGCAACCAATGTGCCCTGGTACAAACTTTGGACACGTTTTACGATGGATATACCATGGAAATAATCCCATTCCTGTATTCTGGTTATCCATGTTTCTCGAGAGTTGCGTACTGCAATAGCTCCGGCTACTGCTGCTGTATTTTTGGGGTCGCCGAGATATCTTCCCACAATGTATTTTAAAGCATCGTGATACAGGTAGGTGTCAGCATCCACGGTAATTATTATGGATTGTGAGGCCATTAAAAGGCCACTATTAAGTGCGCTAGCTTTACCATGATTTTTTTCGTGCCTAATTAAATTAACATTATGATCTGTTATTTCTTCGACTATTTTGGTTGTGTTATCTGTTGATCCATCGTCAATTACGATAATTTCAATGGTGTTAGGATAGTCTTGCTTGAAAATTGAAAATAAAGTATCTTTAATCGCGGATTCTTCATTGTATGCAGCTATCAAAATACTTATTGGTGGAAAACATCGATCTGTCATGACGCGTGGTCTTTTGTCTAGTAGAATGCTAAATATGATGAGCGCAGAAATATATCCGGGTAGTATCGCCATGCCACAGATTGCAAATATTGTTAGCATCCATCCGAAAACTGTTGCCAAATGAATCATCCAGGGGAGGGCTACCCACACACTTAAGAGTACCCACAATAATGCTCCTATCTGAGCAATGAGAAATTTCCATTGTACTGGAATATATATATTATATTTATTATTAGTGTTCACTCTATTGTTGTGAGGCTGTAGAGAGCTTTCCGTTGGTAATGTTGTTTGAATTGTGAAAGAGTTTTTTTGTTCGATTGCTTTCTTTGTGAGGATTTTCATTGTTTTTGTCCATAAAGTCTAACTTCATTATTAAAGCAATTGTTGTGCCAGATGTTTAAAAGTAATAAATTCAAAATGTTTCTTGTTGAATGGGCCTGCGGAGTGTTCTAGATATGTTACAGGTTGATAGTTTCCTGCTGCTATTATGCTAAATAGTGACATAAAATCAATAGGTAGCATATTTTTTCATGTTGTTACTTTGTTGGTGCTATTTTGATTGACTTGGAATTTGTCTAGTAGAGGGAAGTTTGACTAGCCAAATTGCAGACATTGCGTTATTATTCTCCAAAATGGAGGTAGGGAAGTCCAGAAATCCTGATTGGAACTCTTTTGGATTGTTGTTGTATAATATCAGGAGAAACTAAAATATGCGTTCTCGAAGTGCTGGTAATATTGCGTTAGTTTTAATCAGCTTATTGGTATCGGTAGAAGCGCGTGCAGATGACGGAACGCTTAAAGCACCACCAGAATCCGCGAGTAAAAAAGCCATTCTTCAACAAAATACGGACTTCTTCTATCCTCGGCTCACCTTGCAGTCTAGCGTTTCCTACGCATATTCAGATCAAAACACATTGAATTTAAATGGATTTCTAGCTTTGGGGGCAATATTTCTCGGTAACATAAGCATCTCAAAAGTCAAATCCAGTATCTACACCTTTACGGAGTCGGCATACTATCCACTCTCTAACCGCTTGCAGTTGGTGATGAATGTACCGATTGTCTATAGGCAAAGCACTTATCAAATCGGGGGTTCAGGCTATGCAGCGGGAGCGCTGAGCCAAGCCTCGGTATCCTCCAGAGGACCACAATTAGGGGATATAAGTTTTGGTGGCTACTATCAGATCACGAAAGAAAACAAAAGTTGGCCTACTTTGACGGGGAGCCTGCTAGTCACTGCACCTACGGGTATCAAGCCTTACGGTATCAAGGTTTACGAGCCAGATCCCAATAACACCAACCTTGAGGTACCCACTAATTTACCGACGGGTAACGGCGTCTGGACACTCTCGCCGGGTTTGTCCTTCGTGGCGACTTCAGACCCTGCTATTTTCTTTGGTAGTGTTAATTATTTTTACAATTTTAATAAAAACTTTGCAGACATTAGCACCGCCCAAGATACCGTTCAACCCGGTGAAGTCGCTTTGGGTAATGCCTTTCAGTATAGCCTTGGCGTTGCTTTTGCTCTCAATGATCGCTTGAGCTTGAGTACATCGTTTGCTGACCGAATCCAGAGCGATACGCAAATTCGTAGCCCCGGCGGACCATGGACATCAATTGTTGGTAGCGGCGCCAATGTGGCGGTAGCTAATGTGGGTATGACCTACGCCTTTAATCCTAATACTTCGTTAATTATGAATTTAGGAGTGGGTATGACCAGCAGTGCACCGAGTTTTCAGCTCAGTGCGACAATACCGTATAACTTTTAGTCGGCCTGATACCCAAAAAAGCCGGGATTCTCTTAACGATTTCCCGGCAATTTTGAGGCAAATATGTTAAGGTGCCGGTTGTAAATCGCGCAGCCCGCTGGCGATGGATTGCAATTGTGCGAGATTTTGTGTATTTGCTGTGCTAGAGTTGACCCCTAAAGTCAGCGTCATGTGATTCTGTATGTTGTTCATATCACTACGGACTTGGCTAATCTGATATACCCCGTTAGGACCGATACCCTGCTGAATACTGTTCGCACTATTGTTAAGTGCCATGGACAATTGACCGGGTTGTACAGTCATTGTCACACCATTTACGGTATGAATACCGGCACTGAGAGACGTTTTCCCTGCTTCGCTGTTGGCGACAGGCGTGCCTTGGACGACGTTCAAAGACATCCCGTTTTGTACGGCATTGCTATTCCCCCCGATTTGTATCGCCTGTGTTACGCCTTGTATGTTTTGTAGGCCCTCGCCGCTTACCTGGTTCTTGGCAGAGTTCGCTTGCTGAGGTAGCGCACCCTGAACAGAATAGGTAATTGTCGGTAGAAAAATGTTACCTTGACTGTTTAAGGCAATATTCATGGTGCTGCGCATTGGGGTTTGCTGGTTTCCCGATGTCCAGTTCGTTTGCATTTCAACGCCAAAGTAAACGATTTTGCCACCAATGACACCTCGACCTACCACATGGGACAAGGCGATGTCTGAAACACGGGTGGCATTTGCTGGCAGCGCACCAGAGAATGGTACTGCTGAAGCCGTACTGATAAATACCCACGAAACTGTTAAACAACAACCCGCAATGGTGGCGGTTTTACATAGTAGATATCCGTTCATGATGAGCCTCTCTCAAGTTGTTTTTTTAGAAGTAGCTTGCTTGGTTATAACCGAAGTGAGCCGGTGTAACCGTCGAGTTAGGTAGAATGCCATGCAGTAGTTTGAGGGCGCTCGGCGGTGCTGGTGGCGTCAGAAGAACCGAGTGAGGATCAAAACCGTGGCCAAACACAGCAAAAACGATCTTGTTCCAGTCTTTGAGAAATTGCTTTTTGGACATAATACGATTACCCAAAGCAGGATCGGCCAAGTAGACATGCTCTGGACCGGTTTTTTCGAGTACAACAAAATGTTTGTATCCACCCAAATCTAACAGCACGATAACGGGGATATGGATATTTTCGAGTTCGGCAGGGGTGACGACATAACCCTCACCACGTAGACCAATTTCGTCGACATATTTTTTAAGATCCAGCATCGAAAAGCCGACTTTTTTGACCTCTGCCGGATTACTCACGGTGAATAGGCCTTTGATGACCTCTTCTTCGTCAACATTCCGATCAAATGCGTACTTCAGGATGGTGGCTAACGAGGCTGCCCCACAAGAGAAATCTGTATGTTGGCGAACCACATGAATGAAATGCATGCCAATCATGCTGGTGACTGGTAAATGAATAATACCGGCACCAGGTATAACACCTCCAAAAGCTGCGGCATTGACGTTGTTGCTGAACAAAAAGCTGCTCATGAATACCAATACGCCGGATAATAATAAGGGACGAGATAGTCTCAATAGCCACATAACTATACCCTCCTCTATAACTGAAGACCCAAGTGGATCAAAACCGCCACCTCTTTGCGAGGTGGCGAAGCTTCGAACTAGCTAGGACTTAGTGGGTGGCGCTAGCAATGGCTAGGGTGTTGACCTGCTGATTGCCGTTGCCGGAAGCAACGTTCACAGCAATATTGCCAGAAGCACCTTCAAGAGCGTTGCCTCCTACGTTGCTGTTATACATGGAACCTACGCTGGTGCCGCCGTTGTAGTAAGCAACCTGCTCAATGGGGGCTGTAGCGTTACCCATTGCTCTTGCAGAGGCAATAGAAGCCATGGCCAATCCATTTTGTTGCTGGTTCTGAGCACCAGCAGCGACGTTGATGGCAACGTTGCCAGAAGCATTCTGTCCGGCATTTCCGTTGATTGTCGCACTATCAGACACATTGGTATCACTTGTTCCATTACCTAGCGCGCGCTGAGTTGTACTGGCCGTTGCTACTGCGTAGTCTGTATGCACGTTACGATGACTATTTTTCTGTGCACTCACAGCCGTTGAGTTACCTTGCTGGTTACTATTGCCCGATGCCATATTTACACCGATGTTGCCTGAAGCGCCCTGGAGTGCGTTACTACCCAAGCCCGCTGCGTTGTTGGCGTAAGACCAGCCCCACCACATCCCAGAACCCTGTTGCGTGCCATTAAGCCCCATACCCTGTAGCGCACTCACGGTGGCAGTTGAACCAATGCCATAACCTTCTCTATCACTATTGGCCGCCGTAGCAATGGACAGGTTGTTACTCTGTTGATTGCTGATGCCAGCAGCTTCATTCACACTGATATTTCCGCTTGCATTCGAGAGCACATTACCGTAAAGGCCGGTTTCATTACTACCACCCACTGCACGGCCGTAGTTCATGTTGCTCAGATTCGCATTGAGGCCACTCAGTTGGCTGGTGTTGGCACTGGCATTCGCGTAGTCCGATTTCCGCGCAGAAGATACAGCCATGTTGTTTTGTTGTTGATTGAAAATTCCAGACGCCATGTTCACACCGATATTACCTGATGCGCCTTGAAGAGCATTGCCGATAAAATCAACGGCATTGGCACCATTATAAACCTGTATGGCGTAATCCATGAGCTCTGTCTGGCCAGCATTAATGCTAGCATTAGACGAGGCAACATCGTCGATGTTGGTGTTGGAGGACAGCGCCCCGGCGTTTCCCTGCTGATTCTGGCTGCCTGTTGCGATATTGATGCCAATATTACCGGAAGCATTCGCAGCTGCGTTCCCACCCAAAACGGAATTCTGAGTAGCATTAAATACAGAAAGCTGCTGATTCATGGCGCTGGTCTGGCCATTGCTAACGCCCGCGCCTGCGAGGGCCAACGGAGAGATGCAAAGAGCCGCGACGGCAATAGCAATAGGACTTAACTTGGTTGAGATTTTCATGGTATTCTCCTTTAGCTGAAGGTAATTACGTTGACTTATGAAGCGTGTTTACTGCTTTAGTGCATCATTCCTGGGGCAATCCCAAGAGCGAAGCTGTTGGCTGAGGCGTTCCCAGAACCAGATACTTGATTGATCTGGGCGATGCCACCAGCTCCTTTGAAGGCCGTGGCACCCACCGCCACGGTGTTCAAATTCTCTGATTCTTCCGATACTTTATGGTTTGATACAGATGATAGATTTTGTGCAAGAACACTGTTAGATACAGGTTTACTAGCCCCCATCACAATGTTTACGGCATTGGCTTCGGCGTTGCTTATCCCCGCAGCTTGATTAATGGCTATGATTCCTCCCGTGTTGGCAAAGGCATTTCCAGTGATGACGCTTTGGGCGTTGCTGTTGTTCGGTAAGAGCGTGGCTGATGCCATAATGGGAACTCCCATGATCAAGGCCGCTCCAATGATGATTTTTTGCATAAGACGCTTCATTTTTTGCCCCTTAGTCTCAATACCGATACTGTTCAACGGCTGACCGACATGCTGATGGTTTGTTGGTTGCCGATGCTACTAATACTTGAAGCGCCTGCTCCACGGCTGGGTCGCGGAAGCTCGTCCCAAAGGACAACATCGTTACCGCGCTGGTTGGCATACTTTGGCACCATGAGGGGGATGCCTTTACCGCTGACCTCGCTTAAGGCATCATCCGATAACGATGCACCATTCATTGGTAAACCCGAAGAGAATGCTTTTTGATTGGGGATGAGCGAAACGGGATTTGCTGGCTTGCTCACAGTTGTGACTATGTTTGTACCCCATAGTGGCTGACTAGCTTGCGCTTCGGCAACATCGCCGCAGGTGGCAACGCATAATGCCAAAGCAGCTAGCAGTAAAGTGCCTTTTTTGCTAACAACTGATGTTGCGTTGATCTTTGCCATGTCAATGTCACCTCAAACACGAGAGTTTTGACTTTACCGTTAGCATGAAGCGTGCCAAAGTAAAAAACATAGTAAAAACAATTTATTTTACCATTTTCTTGGGGATTTTTAGGCTCGATGGTTGTTGCTCCAATGTTACACAGCACATTAAGAGTTGTGGGGCGCGTTAAACAAAAATTAAAAAAACATATATTAAACATCATGTAAGGTAGTCGAATGCTTTTTGTAAAGATTGTGTTACTTTTCCGGTCTACAAAAAAATTGTTGTGTAGTTTCCATTGCCGAAAGCACAGCTGGCTCAGGTCCATGCCGTGTTGGAGTGTCTGGCCAAATCTCATAAAATAACCCAATCGCATAAGGCGAGTAGGTTGTCTCATCGAGAGTTTCTTGCCTCAGCCGGAGAATCATATGGCCAATAATCACGAAGTAATCGTACTGGGCGCTGGCATTGTCGGTGTTTCGATCGCTTTACAATTGCAGTTGCGGGGGCGGCCTACCTTGTTATTGGACCAGCAAGGACCGGGGGAGGGGACTTCGTTTGGAAATGCCGGGCTGATTCAGCGCGAGGCGGTTATGCCGCATCCTTTTCCGCGCGCGCTGGCGGAAATACTCAGTTATGCCCGCAACCGTTCGACAGAAGCCTATTATCGGGGAACCATGCTGCCGCGTTTAGCGATTCCCTTTATGCAGTACTGGTATCATTCACAAGAAGCGCGCCACCGCGTCATTGCCCAGCACTATGCGGCGCTGATCACGCATTGCCTTGATGACCATCTGCTACTAGCGGGGCTCGCTGGAGCCGGTTCCCTGTTACGTCCGGGGGGATGGGTGCAGGTGCATAGTCAAAGTGCATCGCTGGACCATGCCCTCAAAGAAGCGGAATACAAGGCTGAACATTTCGGCGTCACCTTTGATGCTTTGGATTCTGCACGCGTCGCGCAAATGGAGTCCAGTTTGCGCGGTGGCTTGGCTGGAGGGATTCACTGGACGCAACCGCTCGCCGTGACTAACCCGCATGCGCTCACTAAAGCCTACCTCGACTACTTCAGCAAAATTGGGGGTGATTTTCGTACCGACGCGGTGCAGCAGGTGCAGCGTCGCGGCGCGACGTGGCGGGTGGAGACTCGGCATGGTCCGGTGGATGCTGCTGAGGTCGTGGTGGCGTTGGGGGCGTGGTCGCCGGATATCACCAAGCCGCTAGGGTATCGACCACCGCTGTTCGTCAAGCGTGGTTATCATATGCACTACGCGCAACCGGTCGCCACGCCGCTCTGTCATCCCGTGCTGGATGCCGATCAGGGCTATGTACTGGCACCCATGCAGCGCGGAATACGATTGACGACCGGTGCAGAATTCGCGCATCGTGATGCGCCGCGTTCAGCCGTGCCACTCAGTCGAGCAGAAGCGCAGGCCCGCCAGCTTTTGCCTTCACTGGGCGAACGTTTGGATGCCGATGCTTGGATGGGCGTGCGGCCCTGTACGCCGGATATGTTACCGATTATTGGACGCGCACCTAATCAGCCCGGCCTCTGGTACGCCTTTGGCCATTGTCATCAGGGATTAACATTAGGCCCCACTACCGGGCGTTTACTGGCAGAAATGATGCGTGGCGAAACCCCCTTCACCGATCCCGCACCCTATCGACCGGAGCGATTTATATAGCTCACACTCATTCGGCCATAAAAGGCGGTGGTGCGCGGTTTGGCCGGTCAGGGAGTCAGCCAGACGGCTTCTTGTTCGAGGGCGAGCCCGGATTGACGCATTTGCTGCGTTAAAACGGTCATAGAGTCGGGCAGTTGCGAAGTGGCACTGGTGAAGTCGCGCAGGGTGTCTCGCCATAACGGATTGCTGCCGTAGCGGGTCAGCTTGCTGGACCAGTTGGGCATCAGCCAGAAGGTGCAGGCATCGCCAAGCAAGGCGTAAAGCCGGGCAAAATTGGCTAGGCCAACGCCGTCGTAGTCTGGAAAATGCACGATGCGGCTGCTGCGTGGACGCTGTGCTAGCCAGGCGAGCAGCAGGCCGTTGAGTTGTCCACCGTAGTACAGCAGGGTGGCGGTCGTGTCCGGTGGCAGCCAGTCGGTACGATCAAATAATGCCTGATTTTCCACTAACCACAGCGACTGCTTGGTGTGCCATGCGTCGCTAGCGGCTATTTGTAGGCTGGCAGCGCCAAAGTCGCGGGTCAATTGGCTGAGAGGCAGTTCTACGCCGCGCGCATCGTCTTGCCAGCGAACCGCATCGCCAATGGCCTTGAGGGGTGGATAATAATGAGCGTGTTGGTGTCCGCGCGCTTTGCTGTCTCGGGCGTAGGCAATATGTTGTGCGCGCAGCGGGAGCTCTGGCTCTGCGGTGCTGTTCATCTGCGGAGACAGTTCGGCCAAGTGGATGTTGAATACGGTGGGATTGCTGACCTGATACACCTCGCCGCGCCCCTGTGGATGGCAACGAACAGCGCTGGTTTGTCGGGCAAAAGCATCCAGCGCGCGGCGTTGGGCGGCGGTAAACTGGCTGGCCGGTAAAGTCTGGTTGTCGTGCAATTTGAGCAACGCCGTCCGCAGGATGCGTGCGTCCATCAGGCCTCCAGTGGCTCAATGATTTGCCAACTGAAGCGACTGATTTGGTTACTGCCATTGTGGTGATGGATAGGCACGCAATAGCGCACTGTAGTCAGCGGCGCAGGTGAGGCAAAAATCAGGGAAAAGCCAAATTCCGCCGCTGTTTCGATCAAGCTGCGCTGATTGCGCGCGTCCAGTGCCAAGGCCTCGTCCAAATAGCAAACCCCCTGAATCAACACGCGTTGATCTTGCATCAAGTGCAGCATGGCCAGGCCCGTCACCAGTTTGGCCATAAGCACAGTGCCATTGGAGGCGGCACTGTCCAGATCGTCAAAAGCTTCTGCTTCCTGATCTTCTTTGCCGACCCAAAAGCGCAGGCGGAACAGGTCAGCTACGCGTAATCCTTGGCGAGCATTGCCTTCCTCGATCAGCAAAGTCTTGGCGCGGTTAAGCTGGTCGTCGTCGAGCACGCTCTGCTGGTTGAAGAGCTCAAAGGTTTCACCGCTATCCACGGTGGCTGCTGTGCTGATCAACCGCTCAATCGCCTCGACTAAAGGCGTCTCGTCCTCGGGCTCGATTTTGAATACGGCCAGATCCGACAACTGGCGGCCACTGATCTTACGATTAAACTCGCGCATACGGCGCTTGAAGGCCAGCAGACCATCGCGTAATTCTCGTAAACTCGCCGCCACGTTGACGACGGCAGAGCGCGCTTTCTTTTCAAGGGCTTCGGCTTCTTGCGGCAGGTGGTGGGCAAAATCGACAAGACGCCCGATTTGGCTTTCGCTATCGCCAACAAACTGGTATTTGGTGAGCCCGCCGGTATGGATTTCGTTCAATAGATGACGGATTTGCTCGTCCAGCTCCAGCAATTGACTGCAGTCGGCCAGATAAGTCTGCAGGCGCTCGGCCAGTTGATCCAGCGCAAATTCTGGCTGTGCCAGCCAAGGGTGATGCGGCAGCTCGGCCAGCCAGGTAAGGGCGCCTTCGTGATCTTGGCGCTGGTTGCGCCGTTGCTCAATCTGCCGGTGTTGGAGTTGCAGTGACTGCAGATCCTGTTGAAGCTGATGGCGTTGCTGATCCAGTGCCTGGTGGCGCTCGGCCGCTTGGGCCAAGGTGGTTGTCAGCAGAGCGAGACTTTGCGCGAGGGTGTCCAGCCGTTCCTGACGCTCGGCCTCGTTGTGTCGCAGCGTTTGCATCTGTGCATAATCGCGCAATTCGGCATCAAGCGCTTCTAGTTGCACATCCAGTGCGTGGCGCTGTTGCTGAACGCTCTCCAGGGCCAGCGCCGTGGTGAGTTGTTCCTGTAGCTGCGTCTGTTGCGCTTGTCCTTCCTGCTGTTGCTCGGTCAGCTCGTTGCGGGTGCGCTGTTGATATTGCAACGGCAGAGCTTGCAGATGCAGTTGCAGACCGGGCAGCTTGAGACTGTTTTCGTCAGTTTGTCCCAGAGCCACGAGCAGGGCGTTGGCATCCAGTGAAAAATCTGGAGCACCCAGGGTCAGCACCGACTTGGCCAATACCTTGTTGAGCGCGGTGAGTTGCACCGGGGGCACGGACTGGGCCAGTTGTTGATAGAGGTTTTGACCTTGGGTGCGCAGCTCTTGCGCGAGTTGCGCCAGTTCTTGTTCGAGCCGTGCTTGTTCGCGCTGGATGGCTTGGGGCGTGCGGCTTTGCACTTGGCCGATACGGACGATCAGCGCATCGCGCTGTTCTTTCACTTCGTTGCGTCGTGCTTCTAGGGTGGAGCGGTCAGCAATCAGCGCGAAACGCTGCTGCAGGCTCAGCAATTGTTCGCTCTGCTGGCGGAGCTGCTGTTGCTCCTGCTCGTGCTGGGTGTGCTCGCGGATTAACTGGTTATCCTGTGCGCGCAGGCGTTGCGATTCGCCATCGCTCTGGGTCAGCGCGTCTTGCAAAGACTGTTGCTGCGCCTCGAAGTGCTGTTGCCACTGACCAAGGGCGCTGTCAATCAGCGGTCGCCAAGCAATCAGCTTGCCACGTAATACTAGGCGAGCCTCCTGTTTCTGTTCCAGCGCACTGAGCGTGGGTTGTAAGCGAACAGCGGCGAGATACTGGCTGCGTTCGGCATTGAGGTCGGCGAATGCCTTGTCCCATTCGGCCTTGAAGTCGATGCTGGCGTCGGGTAGATCGCGACGAAAAATCTGCAGCAGATAATCTTTGACTTCACTGGAGCGTAATTTGTCCAGTCGTAGCGTGCGCGTCAGCACACGCTGAAAGACGCCAGCATCGCGGGTGTGCTCCAGGCGGAAGACGCAAAAATCCTGCTGACCGTTCGCCTTGCGGTTGCGGCCACCATAAACCATGTCAGCAAACTCGCTGCTGTTATAGCTGAACACCCGACGCCCGTGGGTGGCCAGATGGCTGGCGAGCTGTGGTTGGGTGACTAGCGTGCCATCGGGTAAGCAAAATTCTTCAATACTCAGTTGACCCGCGTAGGCGAAATACTCGTAATCGAAACTCACGCCCTTGCCGACACAGCCCAGCACCACCGTGCCGGATTCTGGCAAGGACACTTCCAGCAACACATAGGCACTGTTATGCGGAAAATAGAAGCGCCGACTCTTATCCACATCGTGCGCCCCAAAGTCCATGCGGCGGCGGTCGATGATCAGCAAAAACTGTAACGCATTGATCAAGCTGGTCTTGCCCGTGTTATTGGGTGCCACCAGCGACACGGCACCATCCAGTGGCAGTTCCGCCCGCGCGTATCCGGCACTCCCTAGCAATACCAAACGCTGAAAACCGTACTGCATCAGCAGGTCTCCTCATCATCAAGATCATCCATGGGGTCATGAACCGATTCAGCAGGGAGATCATCCGTAGGTTCGCGGGCCTCGTCCGTAGCGGCTTCGGCCAAAGCCTCAAAATGGTCCAGATAGCGGCATACCGCTGGCAATAGTCGCCAGCCAGCGGGTTCGGCAATGGCGAATCCCAGTGTACAAGCGCGGTTAATCAGCTCCACCAGACTATCCGCAGACAACCCCTCGGCCTCCAGTACATCTTGCTGTTGCTGGTAGACCTCCGCCAACCATTCACGGTCAATCTGCCAATCGGTAAAGCGTTGCAGTGCTTTGCCTGCATTGGCTTGTGCATCAAAAATCACCATGAATAGCAGAGCCATTTGCCGACTGATTTTGCCGATGTTACTGCTGGCCTCACCGCTATGAAACCAAGCAAAGCCTCGGGCATCCAGGCGCAACTCATAGCCAAGAACAACGAAAAGGCTGGCATAGGCGGCTTCCTGCTGTTCCAGTTCCGCCCAAAGTGCTGGCTCTGCCACGCGATTCAGATGTTTGCCGGAAAGGAACAGGCGGAACAGTTTGGCGACCGCTGGCATCTGTGCGAGTGCCGCTGCCAGTGCATGGGGCGTGCTCATGAAATTGCCCTGACATGGTGAGGGTAATGCCGAACGCGAATGGCTCGAAGATCGGTTCGTTCCATATGTTCTGCGGGTTCCATGCTCCAGCGGGGCTCGTACTGCAAATCATGAAAAATGCGCAGCAGGGTGGCATCTTGTAGCTGCGGATAATGGTTCTGCAGCCAATCGAGCAGGTCGTCCACCGGCAGGCTGCGCGCCAGATGCGCACGAATACCCGTTTCGTCGACGTGTTCCAGCAAATGCTCGGCGGCCATAGGCACATCTTGGGGAAAAGCCACAGACTGGGGCTGGTATTGGCGCGCAGCAGCCATGACCGCACGTACCTCATCGCCTAGTTGCAGCTTAAAGCCGCGCTCGTTGCGCCAGAGTGGCAGCGCCATGTTTGCATCCCGGTTGGACAGCGCATAGCGTAGACCGCGTTTGCGCACTTGGCCGAGCAGGGTGCTGATGGCACTGGTGAGCGTATTGTGCTGGCGCAATTCCTCGCGCAGCGGTAACAGGGTGTCGGCGCACTGTTGCGCCACCAGTCGGCCAAAGCGTCGCAACTCCTTGGCCTGATGCGCGACCTGACGCAATTGCAGGCGATGCGAGTACAGCGCGCCTTGTATCGTCAGTTGCTCCAGACTCAAGTCGAGCGCACGTTCGGCTTCTTCCAGATGCCGGTAAAAGGTGCCCAGTGGACCGCTATCCATCATCTGGTTCATCGGCTCAACATATTGGTCGAAAGCCTCCAGAACCCGCCGGTAGCGTTGCGCCATCGGCATGTTACTGTCTGCGCTCTTGGCGTTTTCGGCCAGATCGAACAAGGCATGTCGGTCCTGATTGAGTTGCAGGCTGATGTGGCGGAACAACTCCGCCAGTTTGCTGACAGACCAGCGCACTGGGTCCATATCTCCGCGACTCATCGCCTCGTTGAGCCCTTCGGTGGCCTCGCGAATAGCGGTTACTCGTGCCTGGAGAACGGCCGTCAGCCCCAGTTCGTGCTCGTGGGTAAGACCGCGAACAAACTCCAAAACATAAGCATTGAGTTGCAGATCGCTGCTGCGAGGCAGAGTTTGCAGAATATCGGCGTTGACCAGTGCCCGCAGCACCGCAGCTTGCGCCTCGGCATCTAACTGAGGAGAGACTTTGCGAATGCTGTTCAGCACTTGGTCGCTACTGACCAGAGTAAACTCGCGCGACAGACGCACCAAAACATCGACAACGTCCCAGTAGGTATAAAGCGCAGAAACCAGAGCGCGGGGATTGTACATATCAGAACCAAATAAACATTATTCGGCATGGTAGTTCAAGAACTACAGGAACGGCAAGGCAGATTTTTCGGAGGATGGCGGTCTGACAACAAGGCGTCGCGAAGAGTTTCTGAATGCTTGTATGCTTCGCAGATTAGGCAGCTGCTTCGCGCCTGTCAACGTGCATTGGCTTGACGCTCCTTCGGGGAGGTTCTAGCATCGCAGGGATGCAGATTCTGGTAAATGGTGCGGCCCGCGAGGTGCCGGAACAAATAACGGTGCTGGCCTTGCTGGCGGATCTCGGTTGGGCGGAGCGGCGGGTGGCGGTGGAGCGCAATGGAGAAATTGTGCCGCGCAGCACCCATGCGCAAGCGCTTATCGTGTCCGGTGATCGGCTGGAAATCATTCAGGCTGTGGGTGGCGGGTGAGCATTTGCCGCAAATTCTTTTCAGAGGTGACCGATAAATACGATGCATAAAGACCCTTTGGTAATTGCGGGGCGCGCGTACCAGTCCCGTTTGTTGGTGGGCACGGGTAAGTACAAAGATTTTGCCGAAACGCGGGCGGCAGTGGACGCGTCGGGGGCGGAAATTGTGACGGTGGCGTTGCGGCGGGTGAATTTGGGGCAGAATAAAGACGAGCCCAATTTGTTGGAGGCGCTGCCACCTGACCGTTTCACCATTCTTCCCAATACGGCGGGTTGTTATACGGCGGAAGAGGCAGTGCGTACTTGCCGTCTGGCGCGGGAGCTGGGGGACTGGAAGTTGGTCAAGTTGGAAGTGATTGGCGATCCTCAGACCTTATACCCCGACATGCGGCAGACTTACGAGGCGGCCAAGATTCTCATCGCCGAAGGCTTTGAGGTGATGGTTTATAGCGTAGACGATCCGGTGGCCTGCAAAGCCTTTGCGGAAATGGGTTGTGTGGCGGTGATGCCGTTGGCGGCACCTATCGGTTCGGGGCTGGGGATTCGCAATCCCTATAATCTGCGCATTATTTTGGAACAGGCGACGGTGCCGATTCTGGTGGATGCCGGGGTGGGCACGGCTTCGGATGTGGCGGTGGCGCTGGAGCTGGGTTGTGATGGCGTACTCCTGAATACGGCTATTGCGGCGGCGCAAAATCCGGTGCTGATGGCTGAAGCCATGCGCCTTGGCGTTGAGGCGGGGCGTAAAGCATTTCTGGCGGGGCGCATGCCGCGCAAGCTCTACGCCAGTGCCAGCAGCCCCGTGGATGGCCTGTTCTTTGAGTAGCAATGACGCTTTGGAGAACGCTCGTAGCGCGCCGCTAGATCCATTTTATCTACAACAGATAGAAACCTTGGTGATGGGTTCGCCTCCTGGTGGCCCGATACCCGATTATGCGACAGACTGGGATGAGGCCGAGCGTTTGATTGGACGCTTGGGCGATCAGGGCGTGGGGGTTCGTCTGGAGTATGTGTCTGACGAAAATGGGCAGCGTTGGCGAGTATATATGGACTGGCAAGAGCCGATTAGCCACGAGTGGCAACTGACCGAAGCGGAAGAGTCGACGGCGGCGCAGGTGGTGACCCGGGGGGCTTTGGTTTGGTACTACCAGCAGGAAATGGCGGCAGCCAGTGCCCAGCCTCCCGACGGTTGGGCGTATTTTGAGGTGGTAGAGCGCTTGGGGATGGCGCGGGATCTGTTGGCGCGATCTTTGGATGATCACCCGGTGCTGGGCGAAGAAACGGAGATGATGGCCCAGTATCAGGAGTTGCTGGAAAAATTCACCGCGCTGTTCGAGTTTGCCAACCAAAAGCTGGATCAACGTTTGGGTGCGCCAGCCCGTAGCACCATGCATTAGGGTGCCCATGCATATTCATGTCCTGGGTATTTGCGGGACGTTCATGGGCGGAATTGCGTTGTTGGCGCGGGCGGCTGGTCATCGGGTAACGGGTTCGGATGCGCATACTTACCCACCGATGAGCGATTTGCTCGCCCGCGAGGGTATTGTGGTGCAGGAAGGTTATGATTCGCAGCAGCTCAATCCTCCACCGGATTTGGTACTGATTGGTAATGCGCTATCGCGAGGTAATCCCTGTGTAGAAGCCGTACTGGATCAGCAAATTCCCTATGATTCCGGTCCAGCTTGGTTGTCCCGAGAGATTCTGCAAAACCGTTGGGTACTGGCGGTGGCGGGCACCCACGGTAAGACGACGACGACTTCTATTTTGACCTGGATTTTGCAGGAGGCTGGGCTGAACCCCGGTTTTTTGATTGGCGGAGAAGCCTGCAATTTTGGGGTATCGGCGCGCCTCACCGAGAGTCCGTTTTTTGTGATTGAGGCCGATGAGTACGATACGGCCTTTTTCGATAAACGCTCCAAGTTTGTGCATTATCATCCCCGTACTTTGATACTGAACAATCTGGAATATGACCATGCAGACATTTTTCCGGATTTGGACGCTATTGTGATGCAGTTTCACCATTTGTTGCGGACGGTACCGGGGACGGGGGCGCTGATCGTCCATGATGCCGTGCCCGCTTTACAGCAGGTGCTGGAACAAGGCTGTTGGACACCAGTGCAGCGTTTTGCTGGCGCCGGTGATTGGCAGGTGCGTCTGGATAATGCGGCGGGTAGTCGGTTCCATATTTGGGAGGGCGATACGCTACGCGGCGAAGGGGTCTGGAATATGGCAGGACTCTTTAACGCCGAAAATGCGCTGGCGGCGCTGCTGGCGGCGCGACACGCGGGCGTACCCTTATCGGTAGGAACGGCGGCCTTACAAAGTTTTCAGGGCGTAAAACGTCGTCTGGAGTGGCGTGGTACGGTGGGCGGCGTGGCGGTTTATGACGATTTTGCCCATCATCCTACGGCGGTGGCGGCAACCATAGCCGCGCTGCGAGGACGCATGGATGCTGCTGCCGGGGGGCGCTTGATCGCCGTGCTGGAACCGCGTTCCAATACCATGAAATTAGGTGTCCATCAGCAGACGCTAGGGTCCAGCCTCAGTGGGGCTGACCGCGCTTTGGTCTATGCGCCTGCGGATATGGGCTGGGATGTGGCGAGCGCGCTGGCGCAGACGGCGGTGGTGTATCACGATCTGGAATCGCTGCTGGCGGCATTGCTGACTGACTTACGGGCTGGGGATCAGGTGCTGGTGATGAGTAATGGGGCATTTGGCGGGATTCATGCGCGCTTGTTGACGGAACTGGCACGGCGCAATGGCGGATTAGTGGAGAACGTGTAATGGAAGAGCGGCAACCACCGGAGCGGATTTGTGTGGCCATGACCGGGGCATCGGGCGCCGCTTACGGTCTACGTTTGGTGGAAGTGCTGCTGACGGCGGGCGTGCAGGTGTACTTGCTGATTTCTGATGCGGCGCGGGTGGTGTGCCAAGAGGAAATGGGGCTGAATCTGCCGCCTAGCCCCGAGGCAGTTACTGGGTTTCTGAATGCCCATTTTGGTATTGAACCGGGTTTGCTCTCGGTGTATGCGCCGCATGACTGGTTCTCGCCGGTGGCTTCGGGGTCCAACGCACCCCGCGCTATGGTGATATGTCCGTGTTCAGGGGGTACCTTGGCCTCTATCGCGCACGGATTGTCCGATAACCTGACGGAGCGAGCGGCGGATGTGATGCTCAAGGAAGGGCGCAAGCTGATTGTGGTCCCTCGGGAAAGTCCGGTTTCCACGATTCACCTCGAAAACATGTTGAGCCTATCCAAAATGGGGGTGCGAATTTTGCCCGCCAGCCCCGGTTTTTATCATCGTCCCCAGCGCATTGAAGATTTAGTCGATTTTATTGTGGCGCGGGTACTGGATCAGTTGGGGATAGCGAATCAGATTGGTCATCGTTGGGGGGATTAGTGACTTTACAGGCGGTACGCAGGCTGACGAGCAATCTTTCGCCGCGTTCGCCATGAAAAAACGCCCGAATATAGGGATGATCCACGCCCTGAACTTCGGCGAGCGGACCCACCGTGAGGACTTTGTGCTCAGCAAGTACCGCAACCCGGCTGGCGGTGGCGGCGAGACTATCGAGATCATGGCTGACCATGACTACCGTAAAGCCAATATCTGCGTGTACCTGGCGGAGTAGCGCGTCAAACTCTGAAGCGGCAATGGGGTCGAGCCCCGAAGTGGGTTCGTCCAGAAACAGAATTTCGGCTTCCAAGGCCAACGCCCGAGCCAGTGCGACCCGCTTAATCATGCCGCCAGACAGTTCCGAGGGCAGTTTCCAGGCATCACCGGGCTTGAGCCCCACCATCTGCAGTTTGAGGGCCACCAGATCACTGATTTCAGAGCGCGTCAGGTGCCCCCACTCCCGCAGGGGGAAGGCGATATTCTCAAAGACAGTCAGGGCGCTGAACAGGGCGCCGCGCTGAAACAAAATACCCCAACGCTGGCGCAGGGCGATTTGTTCGCGCAGGTTGAGCGTGTTGGGTTTTTTTCCCAGAATGGTCAGTTGCCCTTCGGCAATGGGCACCAGCCCCATCATGGCGCGTAGCAGCGTCGTTTTGCCCGTACCACTGCCGCCGACAATAGCCAATATTTCGCCGCAGTGTACGGTGAGATCGAGATGGCGATGAATCCAATTGCTTCCAAATCGAGTGCCAATATTTTCCATGATAATGGCGTCGGGACGGTTCATGAGCTGATTCCGGTGTTGGCGAAAATAAGCGCGAGTGCCGCATCAATCAGGATGACCAGCGTTATGGAAACGACCACGGAATTGGTGGTTTCTCGACTGAGGCTGGTGGTGTTAGGTCGGACCTTGAGGCCATGGTAACCGGCTATCCAGGCAATGAGGATGCCGAACAGCGTGCCCTTAAAAATACCGAGCCACAGATTGAAGCTGGGAACCGCTACGGGCATTTGCTCCAGAAAAAAATGTAAACTAATGCCGAGGTTGGCTTTCGCTACCAGCATGGCTCCTGCAATGCCGACCATGTCTGTCCAGATCACCAGCAGCGGCACAACCAAAGCTAGGGCAATGACTTTGGGCAAAACCAGACGCCGGATAGGCGGAATGCCGAAAGTACGCAGCGCATCCAGTTCTTCGGTGACGCACATGGCGCCGATCTGGGCGGTAAATGCTGAACCGGAGCGCCCGGCCAGAATGATGGCGGTAATAAGGGGGCCAAACTCGCGTAAAATACTTAAGCCCGCAATATTGATGATATAAATGTTGGCACCGTATTGCGCCAGCGTGGAGGCCGATTGAAAAGAGATGACCACGCCGATCAGAAAGCCGATGAGGGTGAGAATGGGCAGAGATCCGGGGCCGGTGCTGACGATGGTGGCGGAAATTTCGCGCCAGGGAAAACTGCGGGGATGTTTGACGCCACGTCCAAATTCCAGCAGCAGGGCGCCCATGAGTAAGAATAGCCCCCAAAGATCGCGACTGGTTTCGATGATGAAACCACCCAACTGATCCAGAAACTGCCAAGGGTGATGCGGCGGTTTGCTGAGGGGCTGGATGCCTCCTAGACGGGCGAATATGGCTTGATGTTGGTCGGCCATCTGGAGTTGTTGCGGTAATCGGTTGCCCCAAGCCTGCCACAACAACAGAGCGCCGGCGCTATCGAGGGCCTCGATGGGGCGTAAATCCCAGATAGCGTCTTGGGGCATTTTACCGAGCAGCGTTTCTTGATGGACAAAACTGCCACCCAGACGACGTAAGGTCCAGCGGCCCCGGAGGGTGACGGTCTGGTTGTCGAGAGCCCATTGGGGTTGTTGTGGATTGTCGTTAGTCATGCTTGGGTTATACTCGGCCACGAATATTCACTGGAGCGTAATGATGACTATTGTTGCACGAAGTTCCGGGTTCTCCCAAAGTTTTCGTCGTTGGCCTCTTTTGTTGCTGGCCGTTTCGCCACTGAGTGCTTGTAGTGCTTTTCCGCCGGCACATGCGCCGCAGGTGCAGCTTCAGAGTATTCAGCCGAAGACGCTGGGGCTGGTGTCTCAGACTTTTGATCTTTCTCTGAAAATCAGCAATCCGAACAGTAGTGCATTGCGTGCGAAGGCGGGTGAGGCGCGGCTGTATGTGCAAAAACAGCAAGTAGCCTACGGCCTGCTGGATAAGCCGGTCAGCGTCCCTGCTTATGGCAGCACCGTGGTGCAGATTCCGGTGACTGGGAATCTGTTGCCTGTACTGGGTGCCTTGGGTAGCGTCGACAGTCATCAAGGCTTGCCCTACTCGGTCAAAGGTTATCTGGTGACGGGCATGTTCGACATGCGTGTGCCCTTTGTTATTGATGGGGCTTTACACTTGCCTCTGGCTTCGAGTTCCAGCGCAGTTTCGCCTTGAGTGCCAGATGATCAGAAAGCGGCTCACTGAGGCTTTCTATTTCCGTAAATTCCAAATCTGAACTACAGAAAATATGGTCGAAAGAGAAGCGCGGGGACCAGCTTGGAAAAGTGGGGGGGTTCCAAGGAGGTGCCTGCAATCCACTTTCAGTCATCAGCAGCCGGATTTCCGGGGAGCGGGCGGTGCAGTTGAGGTCCCCCATGAGAATCAGATGGGGACGATCGCGCAGTCGCCGGGCGAGATCGCGAATCTGGCTGAAACGTGCGTGACGGCTGAGGCCGAGATGGGTGAGGACGACGGTCAGCGGGCGGCCGTCGATATGTAACCGTGTTTCCAGCATCCCCCGACCTTTCATGAAGCTGGGCAGAGCGTGCGGAACGCTGCGGACGATGGGCCAGCGCGAAAGTACGCTGTTGCTGTGCTGAGCCAGTTCGCCCATATCTCGGGTACGTTGCTGGGCCCAGTAGGGAAAATGGGCGCGTTGCGCCAGAAAGCCCGCCTGATTCACAAATTGGCTGCGAAATGATCCGGCATCGACTTCGTTCAGCCCAACAATATCAGCCTCCGCCAGAATTTCGGCAATGCGTTCGAGGTTGCGAAAGCTTTGTCCGTGGGGCATGACATATTTCCAGCCGTGCAGCAGCATGTGCCGAGCGCGGTTGGAGCCGATGCCCACCTGAATGTTGAAAGAGATCACCGAGAATTCATCGGATTCAGTCATGGGCGAGTTCAATCATCCGTTCTTGCCAATCCTCGGTCGCTGCGCGCGCGTAGGCGCGGATTACGATAACCCCACGAATATCGGCGGCCAGTCGGAGTTGATAGGGCGCTAAGAGGGGGCGTTCGTTACTGAGCGCTTGATCGGCATGGGCATAGTGGGCAAACAAGGTTTCGCCGCGCTGGGCGAGCGCGTCGAGCACTTTGGGAAAATCTGCGGGAGACGCAGGATAAATAGCACAGGGAATACCCGCGCGCGCGCCAACTAACCCTTCACCGCGACCGGATTGCAAATCACTCAACAGGGCATTGGCGAGGGTGCGTGGGAGTTGCAAAGGTTTCATGCGCAGACTCCGCAAGCGGGATCGCGACGCAAGCGAATTTGTCGCCACTGCCCGTTTTGAGCATCGATTAAAAGCAGTTGCCCACTTAAAGGCGATGGATGACCGCACAATATGCGGATGGCTTCCGTGGCCTGCATGCTGCCGAGTATACCGAGCAGAGGGCCGATAACGCCGCTACGTGAGCAAGTGTCACCGTCATCTTCCATACCCTCGGGATATAGGCAGGCATAGCAGGCCGTTTCTGGATTGCGAAAGTCAAATACGGCGAGTTGTCCTTCCCAGCGGATCGCGGCGGCACTAATCAGCGGTTTGGCGGCTGCGTGGCAAGCCTGATTGATGGCGTGGCGACTTTGGAAATTGTCGGTACAGTCGAGGACGAGGTCGTGGGTTTCCAGCGCAGCCCGCAGTGATTCGGCGGTGGCTGCTGTGTTCCAAGCACTGACGCGAATGGTGCTATTCATAGCGCGCAGACGGTCGCGGGCGGCGCTGGCTTTATCGCGTCCGATATCCGCCTCACTGTAGAGAATTTGCCGTTGCAAATTGCTGAGTTCTACCTGATCTCCGTCACAGAGGGTGAGTTGGCCGACACCGGCTGCGGCGAGATATTGGGCGGCCGGGCAACCCAGTCCGCCCATGCCGACAATGAGTACACGGCTTTGCTGGAGCTTTTGCTGTCCGGCAAGGTCTATTTCGGGGAGCAGAATCTGGCGTGCATAGCGTAGCATCGCCGTATCGTCGAGCGGATCAGTTGTTATTGAAGTCGTAATCAATGTCGTTGTCTTTAACCGGTATGCCCATGGTGACTGCGTAGCTACCCTGCTGACGGTCGAGACGGGCATGATAGCGCTCGCGAATACTATCCAGCATCCAGAGAATTTCGCTGGGATGACCGACCGTGTCGCCGTGCAGCAAATGACGAATATACAAAGCCTCAGCATCTACTTTGATAATTAACGGTAAGGGTAGCGATAGCGGCAGAACACAACGATGTACCACCCATTCAATGGGCGTTAATGGTGTGCTTTCGGCAATGCGCGTATCCACGCGAAAATGGCCACCGCCGCCTGGCTGTTCCAGTAATTCTTTGAAGAACTGTTCCGGAAAACCTCGATGAACGATGATAGTCCGGCCCCGAAAACGATTCACAAATTGTTCCTGCAAAAGCAGGCGTGAGCTTTGATTAGGCATGTTTTAGAGTGTAGCAACGTGATGGCGAATCAGCCAGTTTTAGAGGGGGAATTATGGCAGGCTGAGATGCCCGCCATAGCCGGTCATTTCCAGATAACCCTGACCCAGCCCTTTGCCGTTTTCTGTAGCGCGTACAGCACCTTCCCAATACACGGTGCCAGTGCTGCGGTTGGCGTCAAACTCCTGATTATCCATCAGTGGTTCCAGATGAAAAACGTGTTTGCCGACTTGTAGGCACCAGCGCACCGGGTAGCGGATGCCGGTTTTAGGAGATTTCCACCAACCACTTGGCTGCATGTGGATTTGCGCGGACGGGAAATAGCGAACCTGACCATGAGCGGACCTTTCCGTGGCGGCGAGCCAGAGCGGAGTGCCGTCAGATCGTCGCATCATGAACACCATCAAGGCCTTACCATCCTTCAGGTTAAGACCTACCCAGTCCCAGCCCGTCGCCGCTTTGGGTAGGTAGGCTGCCGACCATTCATGGTCTAGCCAAGCTTCCCCTTGGACGCTTTCTGGATGCCCTTCTATAGTGACGGAGCCACTGACCTTGAGGTGCGGAATGCTGTAATAATAACTGGCATTTTGGGGGTCTGGTCCTTTTTGGCTGATTCCTAGCGGGCCTTCCAGCAGTGGGGGCTGGGTCGTGCTAAAGTGCAGTTTCATGCTGAGGTGTTTACTGTGGATTTGCGCGTCATAAGCGGATTTGTTGTCGACTTGGCGCAGAAACCAGTGCCTGATCCAGACTTGGGTGTGATGGGGTTCGGCGCCGGCGAGTCCGAGTCCGGCCCTGGTCGCGCTCTGGGCAGTCAGCAGGTGACCCAAGTGAGGATCGCTGATAGCGGCCTCGGCAAATATCAACTGACGGGGATTAAAGGCACTGGGATTTGCCCAGACTTTGGCGGGGCGTACCCGAAAAAAAGTAATCTGAAAACCTAAGGGTTGCCCCGAGTGGGTATGCAACCAACCAGTGATGTACCACCACTCTATCGGAAAATTAGGGTGGCTCCCATAAGCATTGGGAAAATGCAGGGGGTTCTTGGGAGTGACCAAGGCGGGCGGATTGGGCTGCAGCGGGAGTGGCTGGTCGGGTAGCACTATATCGCGGGCTAGGGCTTCGCTACCCAGACTCATCAAGCCTAGGACGAGTACTAGGCCTCTACTTATCCAACGTCGTTTCATCGGGTTCTGATCCGCATTATTCATCGCGTACTACCGCCGTATGATGGCGAATGGCGCGCCGTCCAGCGAAAATCATGGTGCCGGTACTCGCTAACCAGAGAATAGCGCTGAGTATACCCAGCAGCATCCAAGGGGGCTGAAATCCCATGTTCCAGTGGAAAGATTGCGGATTGACCACTTGAATGAGAATGACGCTGATAGCCATGCCCAGACCGCCGCCGATGACGATACCCAACAAAGAAAGCATACTGCCTTCCGCAAAAAGTAAGGCCAGCAGATCGCGTCGCCGCAGGCCCAAATGCCGCAGCATGGCAAATTCAGAACGGCGCATGAGGGTTTGTGCGCCGAAACCGCTACTCACGCCGAGCAGACCAATAATCATGGCCACAGCTTCCAGGGCATAGGTGGCCGCGAAACTCTGATTGAAAATCTGCAGGCTTTTGTGACGGATTTCCCGAGGTGTCGCTACCAACAATTGCGGGCCGTCCGGAATGTGCTGACGTAATTGCTTTATGGCGGTCGCATCGGCAATTTGCGGTCGTAACCAGAGTGCCACGCCATTCACGTTATCGTCACCAGACCACTGACGATATTGTGCAAGTGGCATGGAAAGAGATCCCTGCTGATACGCATAATCGCGATAAATACCTACAATCGTCACCGCATGTTCCTTGCCGTCTAGGGGGAGTTGGATGGTTTGACCCAGTCGCCAGCCGCTGATGCCCGCGAGAATATCGGAAATCCAGATCGGCGCCGGATCACCAGGCTGGATTGGTATGGCGCGCACCATCTGCAGCTCGCGTTCAGGATCTTGTGGATTCATACCACGGGCCAGCAACATCACCGGCGGATGATTCGCCAAGAGGTTGACTGTGACTCGGCGCAGAGGTGAACAAGTTTGCACCACAGACAAGCTACAGAGTTTATGTGCGGTGCCTGCGGGGAGTACCGAATCGCTGTTGCTCCCCGCCTGAACATACAAATCCGCGCGCAAAATATCTCCCAGCCAATTTGCCACCGAATCCCGAAAAGACCCCACCATGATCGCCATCGCGACCACCAGACTAAAAGCCACGACCACGGCTGCGAGACTTTGGGCGGCACGACCGGGTGCGCCTCGGAGTTGTTGCAGGGCAAGCCGCCAGAGCGTGGCTTGGGGTAAAGGAATAATCTGGGTTATGGTGCGGAGCATAGGGGCGAGCAAAAACAGCAACGCAAACAGCAGACAAGCGATAGCGGCATAGGCCAGATAGGGGATACCCTGGACTGCGGGTGCCAAAGATCCGGCCAACGCAAAAACCAGTAATAACAGGCCGATCCAAGGGTGTTGGCGATGCGGGTGACTTTGTTCCTCGGCCCCGGCTCGCAGAGCCTGAGCCGGAAGAGCCTGGCTACTTTCCCAAGCCGGAAGAAAAGCGCCGATGAGGGCCGCACCGAGTCCGGCGATAAAAAATATCAGCATCAGCGTGGGATGCCATTGCAAGTGGATGGCGTTGGCGCTGAAGTAGCCCGCACCGAGATCACCGCCCATACGGGCAAGGGCGAGTCCGGCGGCAAATATACCGAGGGGGAGGCCGAGTATGGCGCCGGGCAGACCCAGTAGCAGTCCTTGTAGCATCACCGCCCAGATAATTTCTCGGCGACGAAGACCCAGCACCCGCAGGAGTGCCAATTGCCTACGTTGTCGAACTACCCCCATGGCGAGGGTGGAATACACCAGAAAAGCACCCGTAAAAAGAGCCACCAGTGACAGGACAAGTAAGTTCACACGATAAGCTCTGGACGCATCGGCGGCAACGCGACCTTGCTGGGTGGGACTTTGCAAAACCGCACCAGCGGGCAACCTTTTTTGCCACAGGGTTTGAAACTGCGCGTTGCTTATCCCATGGTGCAGACGAAGCTCGACTTGATTGATCTGATCGCCCCGACCCCATAACCATTGCACGGCGGCAATGTCCATAACGCCCATGGTGCTGGCATTGCCGGTATCAGGCAGCGCACCAATAACGCGGAGCGTGCGGTTTTGCCCAGCGGCGTCCAGCGTAATAGTATCCCCGGTCTTGACCTGAAGGCGCTGCATGGCGCTGGTACTGAGGGCAATATGATTGGGTGCCAGCAGAGTGAGGGGATGATGCAGATCGAGCGGAATCAGTGGTTGCCCCATGTGTGCAGTGGCAAAAACATCTATCCCCAAAACCTGCAGAGTGCTGGAATGACCCGCGTGGCGGGCAGTCGCTTCCAGACGAATCTCTGGGGCGGCGACGGCAATCTCGGGTGCCATACTCAAACGCGCGTACCATTGCTCTGAAAATCCTCGTCCAGGTGCGCTGAGGACAAGATCGGCCTGCCCAGAAAGTCGCCGCAAACCTGCGGAAAAATCACTGACCGCCTGAACATTGATGAGCGCAATGGCCAGACCCAGCGCGACGCCCAGAGCAATACCGATGATCGCCAGGAGTGAAGCACCAGGGCGTTGACGCAGCGGGCGCCAGACAGCCGCCTGCCAAGGAATAGAGGGCATCACAGCCGATGAAATCCCTGTGCGTCAAAACGCAGACGCCGCTGGGCATGGCTGGCGGCGGTGGGGGAATGGGTGACGAGAATCACCGCTGGTCCTTCGACTTCGAGGGCATCGCGCAACAAGGTCAGTACCGACTCTGCCGACTCCGCATCTAGGCTTCCGGTCGGTTCATCCGCCAGAATCAGCGCGGGCCGATGGACGATAGCCCGAGCCACCGCTACCCGCTGCATTTCTCCACCCGAAAGTTCTCGTGGCCAGGCTTTGAGCCGCCGCTGAATACCGAGTCGCTCCGCCAGCAGGTTGACGCGCGCCGCAAGGTCGCGACGGGGCAGGGCGTTGAGACGCCAGGGTAGAGCGATATTTTCTGCCACCGTCAGTTGGGGAATAAGATGAAAAGCCTGAAAGACAAAACCCATGTGCCGACGACGCAGCAAGGTGCGGGAATCGTCATCCATATCACCCAATATCTGATTCTTAAATTGCATTTGTCCCGCATCGGCTTTTTCAAGCCCAGCGATAATGTGGAGCAGAGTGCTTTTACCGACACCGCTTTCACCCATGATGGCCACAAAATCCCCAGTCTCGACTTCTAAATTCACATCTCGAAACAGCCATCGCTGCGGATCGTCCGGCAGACGTTTCCCGAGATCTTTCAGAAACAGAAGCGTAGTCACCGATTCGTTCTCCATTTCACTGAGTACTTATAAGCTACCACAAAGTGCAGGATGACGGTTGATATCCACGAGGGAGATTTGCGCGGTGCATCAGGTTTTGACCTTGGGCTAGACAACAGGGTATGATTCGCCCACCGGAGAGATGGCCGAGCGGCTGAAGGCGCTCCCCTGCTAAGGGAGTATGGGGGTTAAACTCCATCGAGGGTTCGAATCCCTCTCTCTCCGCCAGATTTTATAAGTCATTGTCAGAAAGAGCCCATTGGCGTCAACGCCGTGGGCTCTTTCTTTGCAATCGCCCCAGAGATAGAAGTGCCGCGTCCATTTCGCGCGGGTGCTGATTGTGATGAAACAACAAGATGAAGCTTTTAATCCAGTGAACGTAGGTCTGCACCGTGCGCAGGCTGAAATTCCGCCTGCGAGTGGCGAAACAATCTGGCGATCAATTCGGTCAATATTTAACCGAATTTCTTCAATGGAAGCGCACTCGACATTATCATCTATCAATCGTTCTAAGCGTTCCCACACGGAATATCCGGTCTGAGGTTCCTGTTTTATGGCTAACGCTGGGATTTGGGTAAGCGAGATTGCAGTGACGCTGGAAAATATCTCAGGACGAATTGACGGACTGGATGCCAGAAGATGGAAAGGATGAGTAGAGCCATACCAATAATCAAGCCGGCAAAGGCAAGACTTAGATTGACCACGCCATGCTCCCGCAAAACCGCCGTCATGGTGAAGATGACATAGAACAACGCCGAGGCCATCAGTGCGCGACGATCAATGCTCAAAGAAATTGCAGCAAGGACTAGATACATGATCAAGACGACAAGGCCAACCCTTAGAGAACCTGATCCACCGATAACATGCAAAAAATAGAAGATTGGGCCTACCAGAAGGGGTGCCGCCAATAGGTGTAACCAGAAGGCTACATCGGAGCGACGAGTCAAACGTGCTGGATCAGACATATCCCACCGCATTGCTAAGAAGAAGATCGCGATTCCCAGAAGAAAAAAGACGAGATGCATTTTTTGAGACAATTCTGGAAATAGTTCTCTAGCCAGCCAACCCAATGTGATACCAGAGGCCGCCACACCCAAAGCGACAGTGATCGGCACCCGAAAGCGCCACCAGTGTATCCAAGCCGACAAGGCAGCCACCAATCCAGAAAGAATCACCGCGTGATAGGTGGAGTTGAGCAAATCGTGGGGAGCTGCGGCCGTCTGAAAAAGCAACCCAGTTGCAAAAATGCCTCCCACGAAGGCGCAGGCTAGAAGAATGGAGGGAAGGGCCATTCTTCTGTTACGTGTAAAGATCTCAGCGAGGGCCCAGGCGGCAATAGTTTCTGCCAAGGCCCCGCCCCAAGAGACAAAAGAATCCCCAATCATTATCGCAGAAATCAGCAATAAGACGCAGATTGCCGCCACAAATATATCGTTGAAACTACTTACGAGGCGAAAATTTTCCTCGTCCACGGCGAGGCTTCCCCGTTGTTCTGCGATAAATTTTCTAAAAGAACTGGCGCTTTCTTGGGAGAAGATTCCTTTGGTGATCGCATTGCTTATATCTTCCTCCGTATACACAACACTCTCCTTAGCAAAGCGCCGTTGTTACCAAATTAGTATTTGTTGGTTAGTAACGGCAAGTTGAACATATTTGTAATTTTGACTAGTGCCGTAACCCAGCGACCACTACCAGTATTGATCGGACCATCAGCGAGGTCTTCCCATGTCTTCTGTCGATCTCTCGCAGTGAATACTAATCCTCATGCCATTATTTTGGCAAAATCTGCCCAGCAGGTGAGAATGTATTATATCCAACGTGGGTCGGTGTTAATTCTGATGCTAGGCGGCGGTGATAAATCTACACAAACCGCTGATATTACCAAGGCCGTGAAACTCGCGGCGACGATTGAGGAGTAAGTCATGACCAAAAAAATCGCATTGCTGATCTGCCTGATTTTGACGCTGCCGAGTATCTCGATAGCGAACAGGCGATTGCTGAGTATCTGACTGTTGTTTTGGAAGATAACGACGCATCCTTACTGGCAGCAGCTTTGGGCGATATTGCTCGTGCGCGGGGTATGAGCGAGATCCCCAAGCAATCAGGTCTCACACGCGAGGCACTGTATAAAGCGCTCAGACCAAATGCGCAACCGCGCTTTGACATGATCAGTCGTGTCTGCGCAGCGCTGGGCGTGCGTCTGGAAGTAAAAGCTGCTGCTCTTGCCAAAATCAGGAATCGGGAGTGTCCACAAGAAGCAGGGTGCCACAGTTGCGCGCGATAGGTACTCAAAAGCCGCCGGTCGCCGATCCCTCACCGGGGTAAAGAGCGGATGCAATCGATGAACGCTCGCATCACGGGCCGCATCAGTTTGCGGCTGGGATAGTAGAGGAAAAATCCGGAGAAGGGCTCGCACCAGTCTTCCAACACGCGCAGCAACGCGCCGGACCCGATGCTCTCCAGCACCTGCCCTTCGAACGCATAGGCGAGGCCCGCGCCCGCCAGCGCGGCATCGATAATCAACCGGTCGTCGTTCAAGGTGATCGGCCCCTGCATCGCGACCGCCATCGCCATGCCGTCCTTTTCGAACTCCCAATCATACAAAGCCCCGCCTGCAAAGCGTCGGCGGATGCCGACGTGATCGGACAGGTCATGCGGTGTCGTCGGGATCGGATGCGTTTCGAAATAGGCGGGCGACCCCACCACCGCCGCGCGCTGACGAGGTCCGATCGGAACAGCGATCATATCCTGTTCCAGGCTCTCGTCGAACCGCACGCCGGCATCGAAGCCTCCGGCAACGATGTCGGTCAGACCGTCCTCGACCAGGATGTCGACCGCCGCGCCGGGATGGTGACGTGTGAAGGCGAGCGTCAGCGGCAGCAAAACGAGTTCAGCCGCCGAGCGTGGCACCGACAGCCGGATCGTGCCCGTCAGTTGATGGCCGGCTTCACCTGCGAGTTCGACGGCGTCGGTGATCGAGGCGAGCGCCGGGGCCAGTCCTTCGAGAAGACGGCGGCCGGCTTCGGTTGGAGCGACGCTCCGGGTCGTGCGGTCCAGCAGCCGAAAGCCGAGGCTTTCTTCCAGCCCGCGAACCGCATGACTAATCGCTGAAACCGAAATTCCCTCCGCACGAGCGGCCCCCCGGAAGCTGCCATGCCGAGCAACCGTGGCAAAGATCGACAACGCTGGAAGATCGGCTCGCTTCATTGATGAGCATTATAGAACAGGTCTTTGAGTCCGTCGCGACTTTTCGATCAGTCTTGCATGCTTTATTTTGAGGTTCTTTTCCAACGAGGAGTAACGCCATGAACAATCGTCATCTCGGACCGGATCTCACGGTTTCGGCTTTGGGGCTGGGCTGCATGGGAATGAGCTTCGCCTATGGCGGGCAACCAGAAGCCGATTCAATCCGCACCCTTCACCGCGCCGTCGACATCGGCGTCACGTTCCTCGACACGGCGGAGGTCTACGGTCCTTACGAAAACGAGGAACTCATCAGCCGGGCGATCAAGGGCATGCGCGAGCGCGTCGTGATCGCTACCAAATTCGGCTTCAAGATTAGCGACCAAGGGCACGGGACCGAGCGGATGATCGGGCTCGACAGCCGGCCAGAGCATGTCCGCGCCGTTTGTGACGCTTCGTTGAAGCGCCTCGACATTGACGTGATTGATCTCTTCTATCAGCACCGCGTCGATCCCGACGTGCCGATCGAGGAAACCGTCGGGGCGATGGCGGATCTCGTGCGGGCCGGCAAGGTGCGGACGCTCGGCTTGTCGGAAGCCAGCGCTGCCACCATTCGCCGGGCGCATGCTGTGCATCCCATTGCGGCCGTGCAGAGCGAATATTCGCTGTGGAGCCGCGAGCCCGAGGCGGAAGTCCTGCCGACCTGCCGCGACCTCGGCATCGGCTTCGTACCCTACAGTCCACTCGGACGCGGTCTGCTGACCGGGGCCATCCGGGAGCGCGAGAGCCTTGCGGCGGATGATTTCCGCCGCACCTTGCCGCGGTTCGAGGCGGCGAATCTTTCCGCAAACCGGCCTCTACTCGACGTCCTTGGAACGATGGCCGCCGACAAGGGCATTACCACCGCGCAACTCGCGCTCGCCTGGGTCCTGCATCAGGGTGATTTCATCGTGCCCATTCCTGGCGTACGCAAGGTCAGGCATCTCGAAGAAAATGCGGGAGCCGTCACGGTGGCATTGTCTGCTGAAGACCTTGCGGCGATCGAGCGGGCGATGCCGAAGGAAGCAATCAGCGGCGGTCGTTACACGGCTGAAGAACTGGCCATGGTCGATGGCTGAGGAGACGGCACGTCGGCGGTTGAACACACCGCTGACGTGCCACGTCTTTGGCTGACATGTCCTCGATATAGGCGGCGTTAGAGGGCTATAGCGTAGACGTAGTGCTCATCATCGTCGGGCGCGGCCCGCCATACACTTTATATAGTCCATTGTTTTTACATTAATATTTATTTTTTATTCGTGGCTGATCTTACCCGATGCAAATGATGTTATTTGCTCCATCGTCGGATTAGCCACTTAGATGCGTGGGCTATGCCCAATTCTTAGCATTTATCTCCACGATTCGATACGCTCGTTCTCCTTCTTCGTCCGGATAGCCCCAAGGGTTACAAAGCACCCGCGTTTTGCCCACATAATAATCCTGAGCATCATGCACATGCCCATGAATCCAGAGATCGGGCGCCCAGCGTTGCATGGAATCCTCCTGATCAGAACAGAAACCACCGGCTATCGGACTTCCGGCGAATCGCGGATGCTGACTTTTGAAGCTAGGTGCGTGATGGGTAATCACCACGGTCGGGCCTGCATGCGGGTGTTTCGTGAACTGCTCCTCTAGCCAGACGATACTATCCTGATGCACTTTGAGGATCGCTTCTGGGGTGATACTCGTAAAGTCCACGTCGGAAATCACTTCGAAGTCCGACATCAACCGCTGGCAGGCTCGCATTTGGGTGCTGCGGGCAAAATCCGTCCAGAAGGTGGTGCCTAGAAAACGGACGCTATTGATGACGAGCGATTCGTTTTCCAACAGAAAGGCTTGAGGATCGTGGGCGATGGCCTCCCGATACTTCTGCCGGTCGTCGGGGAAGATGCCATGATAATACTCGTGGTTGCCGAGCACGAAGAGTATCTGACCTGCGTAGACCAAACGCAGCTTTCGCAATAATTCGGTGTAACACTCCGGCATGGTATCCACGTCGCCAGCGAGAATCAGCACGTCGACGGTGGCTAATCCCGTGAGCGTGACGGGGGTATTGAACTCTAGGTGAAGGTCAGAGGCGTAGGCGATGCGCATGTGTCCCCAGAACGGAAATGGTCGATCCAGACGAGGGTATCGACCAGAATCAAAGAAACCTCATCATAGTATCATAATCTCCAAGCAATCAGGTCTAACACGCGAGGCACTGTATAAAGCGCTCAGACCAAATGCGCATCCGCGCTTTGACACGATCAGTCGTGCCTGCGCAGCGTCTATTCTACGTTGGGCCTCTTGAAGTGCTCGCATAGCCGCTTGACCGTCGTACGCAATCACGTACTATAAAAGCTTCTTTGAAGGAGAAGTAAAATGAACACACTCACCGCCAGCGAAGCTCGCGCAAACCTGTACCGCCTCATTGATCAAACAGTGGAGTCTCATGAGCCAATCATCATTTCCGGAAAACGCAGCAGTGCCGTGCTGCTTTCCGCTGAAGATTGGAGCGCAATTCAAGAAACCTTGTACTTACTGGCCGTGCCTGGCATGCGCGAATCCATCAAAGCGGGTATGTCCGAGCCCCTCGCAAAAAGTGCGAAGGCGCTTAAGTGGTGAGTTGGGAAATTGTTTATGCCAAGCAAGCAATGAAGGACGCAAAGAAGCTTGCTGCAAGTGGTCTTAAACCAAAGGCACAAGAACTGCTCGCGGTTCTTGCCGACGACCCATTTCAAAACCCACCACCCTCCGAAAAGTTGGTCGGTGATCTTGCTGGCGCATACTCTCGCCGCATCAATATTCAGCACCGCATTGTGTACGAGGTCTTTCCCAATGAGAAAACGGTGCGTGTCCTACGTATGTGGACATACTATGAGTGAGCAGGGGCCCAATCCATCCATCAATACGGACGCCAGCGCCGAATCGCATTGTCTGTTTATCCGAGTTGCCCGACTTGGTGACGGGGCCATCTTCAACGAGGCGGTATTGGAACCTCTCCCGCAATTGTGAAGTGGGTTATAGATAAGTTAACCAATTGATATCAATGCTATAAAGAGTTATAACCTCTCCACCATACGCTCCACAACCTTCAATTCCCCGTAAAGTGGATATGTTGACGGACTTGCATCCCATTTTTATCGTGTTATCCTTCAATGCATCTTCAATTTGAAAGAAGTTCAATCCCGCGAGCGCCATCCGGTGCGTTTATTTTTGGGGTTTTCCCGAAAGACCAAAATTCTATGATTTTCCACCCAAAGTGCTTTAACCAACCGAAACAGAGGAGCTATCTCCCATGAGTGACGCTATTACGTATGTGTCTGACGACAGCTTTGAAACCGATGTCCTCAAATGTTCCAAGCCCGTCCTTGTTGATTTTTGGGCCGAATGGTGTGGCCCTTGCAAAATGATCGCCCCCATTCTTGAAGAAGTGGCCGTTGAATACGCCGACAAGTTACAGATCGCCAAATTCAATATTGACGAAAATCCTGACACCCCCCCTCAGTATGGAATCCGTGGTATCCCCACTTTGTTGCTTTTCAAGGACGGAAAATTGGAAGCGACGAAAGTCGGTGCCCTGAGTAAAGCCCAACTGACCGCATTTTTGGACAGCCAACTTTGAATACACCACGTCCCCGTCGTAAATCGCCCCGAACACCCAAGTCTTTTCCCAACGAAGATATTCTGATCGAAGAAGAAGAAGCCTTACTAACGCCAGCACCCGGCGCGGTAACGATGAATCTGACGGATCTCAAACGCAAAACCGCTGCTGAATTAGCTGTTATTTGTCAGGATATGGGGCTGGAGGGCACCGCTCGCCAGAAAAAACAGGAAATCATCTTCAATATTCTCAAAGCGCACGCGCGCAATGGGGATGCGATTTATGGCGAGGGTGTGCTAGAAATTCTTCAGGACGGTTTCGGATTTCTACGCGCTGCTTCAGGGTCTTACATGGCGGGTCCTGATGATATTTATGTTTCTCCGTCACAGATCCGGCGGTTTCACTTGCAGACCGGTGATACGGTTTCCGGGCAGATCCGACCTCCCAAAGAAGGCGAACGCTATTTCGCGTTGCTCAAAGTGGAGAGTATTAATTTCGAATCTCCCGAAGCGACTCGAAACAAGGTCAACTTTGATGATTTAACACCATTATTTCCCGACGAAGCACTGCGTCTTGAATATGATGGCGTGGCTTATGGTGAAGTGGCGCCCCGTATTATTGATCTGGTTTCACCTATTGGTAAGGGACAGCGTGGCTTGATCGTCGCACCACCGAAAACGGGTAAAACGGTGCTGCTCCAGCAAATTGCCCATGCGATTACGGCCAATCATCCGGAATGTTATCTCATTGTGTTGCTCATTGATGAGCGGCCCGAAGAAGTGACCGATATGCAGCGCTCCGTTAAAGGCGAGGTGGTTTCTTCGACTTTTGATGAACCCGCCACTCGGCATACGCAAGTTGCTGAAATCGTATTAGAAAAAGCCAAGCGTCTGGTGGAGCATAAGCACGATGTAGTCATTTTGCTCGACTCGATTACCCGCCTAGCCCGCGCCTTTAATACGGTGGTGCCATCTTCCGGAAAGGTGCTGACGGGAGGCGTGGATGCGAATGCTTTGCAAAAGCCCAAACGTTTTTTTGGCGCGGCGCGCAATATCGAAGAAGGTGGTAGCCTGACGATTATTGCTACGGCGCTGGTGGAAACCGGTTCCAAGATGGACGAAGTGATTTTTGAAGAGTTCAAAGGCACGGGTAACATGGAAGTCCATCTGGATCGTCGACTGGCTGAAAAACGTACTTATCCCGCGATTAACCTCAATAAATCTGGCACTCGTCGCGAAGAGTTGCTGGTTCCCGCAGACATGCTCAGTAAGATGTGGATATTGCGCAAGTTGCTGGCACCGATGGATTCTCTGGAATCCATGGAATTTTTGCTGGATAAGGTCAAGGCCACTAAAAATAATGCGGAATTTTTTGATTCCATGAATCGGTAGAGGATTGGCTGGACGCCCGCCTTATCCGTCCCTATAATTCGCCTCTTTGTATCTAGGCTCCGAGAGTAACTTATCATGAAAACCGATATTCATCCCAAGTATGAAGAAGTCACCGTGACCTGTAGCTGTGGTAACGTATTCAAAACACGTTCTACCGCCAATCGGGATTTGCACATTGACCTTTGTTCCGAATGCCATCCCTTTTATACGGGTAAACAGCGCGCTGTATCCGCTGCCGGGCAGGTCGAGAAGTTCCGCAAGCGTTACGGCGGTCAGTAATCCTTTATGGCGGAGACCGAGGCACAGATCGAATTGCGGCGCCGGGCATTGGATTACCATGCCCGGAGCCCAGCCGGTAAGCTTTCGGTCATTCCAAGCAAACCCTGCGACAGCCAAGATGATCTCTCCTTGGCTTATACGCCAGGGGTAGCCGCCCCAGTGCGCGAAATTGCTGCAGATCTCGACAAGGCTTATGACTACACCGGCAAGGGAAACCTCGTGGCGGTGGTCAGTAATGGTACGGCCGTGCTGGGTCTGGGCAACGTCGGCCCGCTTGCGGGTAAGCCGGTCATGGAAGGCAAAGCGCTGCTCTTTAAGCACTTTGCGGATATTGATGCCTTTGATATCGAGGTGCAGGCGCGCGACGCTGAGCATCTGATTGATGTGGTAGCGGCAATTGCCCCCGGTTTTGGGGGTATCAATCTGGAAGATATTGCGGCACCGATCTGCTTTCAGGTCGAAGAAACCTTGCAGACCATGCTCGATATTCCCGTTTTCCATGATGATCAGCATGGTACGGCGGTAATTGTGGCCGCAGCGCTGCAAAATGCTCTGGAACTGCAGGGAAAGACCTTGGGCCGCATCAAGGTCGCCATTGTGGGTGCTGGTGCTGCTGGGCTGGCCATCGCTCGGATGTTACGCGCATTAGGGGTGGCTGACGTCTTCCTCAGTGATTTGCACGGCGTACTGCACAGCGGACGCAACGATCTCAGCGCATGGCACAAGCCCTTTGCAGTGGCCCCCCAAGACTGGGATTTGGCGGATATGTTGCGCGGTGCCGATGTGGTTATTGGCGTTTCTGTGCGCGGCGCTATTCCCGAAGCGGCGTTGCCGACCCTCGCACCCAAGCCGGTGATTTTTGCACTCGCCAATCCCGATCCAGAAGTGGACCCTGGTGTAGCGCGACGCCTGCGTCCCGACGCCATTATCGCCACAGGTCGTTCGGATATGCCCAATCAGGTCAACAATGTGTTGGGTTTCCCCTTTCTCTTTCGTGGTGCCCTAGATTGCCGATCCCGACAAATCAACCAGCCCATGCTACTGGCGGCGGTGGATGCGTTGGCGAAGCTGGCGAGGGAGTCGGTGCCCGACGCGGTGCAGGCCGCTTACGAACGGACCGCACCGCAAGGTTTGGCTTTTGGGGCTGAGTATATTATTCCTAAACCGCTGGACCCGCGCCTTCGGCAATGGGTTTCTGGCGCAGTGACCGTTGCCGCCCGAAAAAGCGGCGTCGCTCGGCGTTAACTGACGATGCGTCTCGCGGATCTGACGATTCGCGATCTGCGATTTGCCTTCGGCCAATTACTCGCCGCTATTCTCTTTTTCTTCCTGATTTGGAAAATTATTGCGCCTTTTTTACCCGCACTGAGCTGGGCGGCTATTCTCGTTTATGCCACTTGGCCGCTGGCGGGTCCTATGCGCCGCCATTGGCCACCCGTGCTGGCCGCAGCGGGTGCGACGCTGATGTTAGCGCTGATTTTTATACTTCCCGTTCTTTTCCTGAGTATTACCCTGGGCACAGAGTTGCACCATGTACTAGCCGATCTCAGTCGTCTGGATGCGCAGACAACGCTGGAAACAAATCTCCATCGAATACCTTGGCTTCACAACTTGCTCATGCAGATCCCCGCTCCCTGGAAGGCGAAACTGCTGCCCGGAGCTTTGTCTCCCGATTTTTCCGCCTGGGCGGGAAGGCTGGGTAGTGTTGCTGGCGGAATCGGACGTTTTGGCGCTTTGCTGGTGCTCGTTATCATCACCGCTTTTTTCTTTTATCGGCATGGTGAGCTGCTTCTGGATCAGTTGCACCGTTTTGTCGGTCAGGTGCTGGGACAACGGGGCGATGCTTATTTACAGACGATGGCCAGCACCATTCGTGCGGTCATTTATGGCATTCTGGCAACCGCGATCGCGCAAGGCGCTCTTGCGGGTGTGGGCTACGCAGTGGCAGGACTATCGGCACCCGTGTTGCTGGCCATCATTACCCTGCTATTTTCCTTTATTCCCTTTGGTACGCCCCTGGTTTGGGGCGCTGCAAGCATCTGGCTGCTCGTGCATGGAGATATCTGGGCGGGCGTAGGATTGGCTTTGTGGGGCGCCTTGGTAGTGAGCTGGATTGATAATCTAATTCGTCCTTGGGTGATTTCCAGCGCCGTACGGATTCCATTTCTGCTGGTACTTTTCGGGGTGTTGGGTGGCATTCTCGCCTTTGGCTTTCTGGGACTGTTCCTAGGGCCGGTGTTACTGGCTATCTTGTTGGCGATCTGGGATGAGTGGCTGCGACCAGTGCCTGCACTGTCGCAGGATTAAATGCCTGCTTGGGTAAGCAAGACGCACTTCTTGGCCTGTCACCCACTTAGCTCTATACTCCAAGCACTAACCAAGCGGTCAGCGTGCTATGCACCTGTCGCACCGCACTCCGGATGTTATCCACGCGATGCATCCCTGCTGAACTTGCCACGAGGATCTCATGCGCTCTGATACAATCAAAAAAGGTTTCGAACGTACCCCGCACCGCTCTTTGCTCAAAGCTTGCGGACTGACTGACAGCGATATGGATAAGCCATTTATTGGGGTGGCTAATTCTTATATCGATATTATCCCCGGCCATGTGCATTTGCAGGAGTTTGGGCGCATCGTCAAGGAAAATATTCGTGCGGCCGGGGGCGTTCCTTTCGAGTTTAATACCATCGGCGTGGACGATGGCATCATCATGGGTCACGATGGGATGCGGTACTCGCTGCCGAGTCGAGAGCTGATTGCCGATTCCATCGAAACGGTAGTGCAGGCTCACCACTTGGACGCGCTCATTTGTATCCCCAACTGCGACAAAATCGTGCCTGGAATGATCATGGGCGCATTGCGCTGTGACGTGCCCACGGTATTTGTCTCCGGTGGCCCGATGGAAGCAGGAAAGCTCTCTGACGGCACTTCCATCGACTTAGTGACGGCTTTTGAAGCGGTGGGCCAATTCAAACGTGGGCAAATGACCGAAATCCGTCTCAAGGAAATTGAAGACAAGGCTTGTCCAACTTGTGGCTCCTGTTCCGGTATGTTTACCGCCAACAGTATGAACTGTTTGATGGAAGTCTTAGGGATCGCCCTGCCGGGTAATGGCACCATTCTCGCGACAGCAGCCGGACGTCGTGATCTGGTTCGGCAAGCCGCTGACCGTGTAGTCGCCCTAGCTTTGGCGGGCGGACCCACCATGCAACAGTTGGTGGATTTCGAAGCCATTGATAATGCGTTTATTCTCGATATGGCTATGGGTGGCTCTACCAATACCGTGCTCCACACTTTAGCCATTGCTCGGGAGGCGGGTATCGAGTATCCCTTGGCGCGCCTGAATGATCTTGCTCAGAAGGTGGCCTATCTCGCCAAAGTCTCACCGGCTTTGTCTACTGTACACATCGAAGATATTGGTCGCGCGGGAGGCATCTCGGCGATTCTTCATGAAGTTCATAAGCGCAATCCCGAGGTGCTGCATCTCGATAAGCCGACGGTCAGTGGCCGCAGTTTGCGGGAGATTGTCGAGGAAGCCAGCGTTAAAGACAGTAAAATCATTAGGTTGTCTGATAATCCTATTTCTCCGACGGGCGGTTTGCGCGTGGTTTTTGGAAACCTGGCGCCGGAAGGCGGTATTGTCAAAATTGGTGCGGTATTGCCCGAGATGCGCAAGTTCTCGGGGCCTGCGAAAATTTATGAAAGTATGGACAGCGCCGCAGAGGGTATTCTTGCCAGCGAAGTGAAGCCGGGCGATGTGGTGGTGATTCGTTATGAAGGCCCCAAAGGTGGTCCAGGTATGCCGGAAATGCTGACACCGACCGCCAACATCATGGGTATGGGGCTGGGCGAAAGCGTAGCCTTGATTACCGACGGACGCTTTAGTGGCGCAACACGGGGAGCCTGTATTGGTCATATTTCTCCCGAAGCGGCGGAGGGCGGACCCATTGGGTTACTGAAAGACGGCGATATTATTTCGCTGGATCTGGATAATGGCAAAATTGAGGTAGCGTTGAGCGATGCAGAACTCGCAGAGCGTCGCCTGCAATGGGTGCCCATTGAGAAACCCCTCAAGTCGCCCTGGCTGCGTCGCTATCGCAAACTGGTTACCAATGCCGCCAATGGTGCCATTCTGGAGTCTTAACTATTCATGAACAATGGTGAGTTACACATTGGTGTCTATGTAGATGCTGAAAATATTCGCTACAACGGCGGCTATTCCATGCGCTACGACGTGCTGCGGCGGTTTGCGGCACGCGAGGATCAAGCCCGACTGTTGCGCCTCAATACCTATATGGCGGTGGATGGCGAACGTATGAAAAATGACCGTGAATACCGGGAACGGATTCGCGGTTACCAACAGGCAGTACGCGATTTGGGCTGGAAAATCATCGAAAAGCCGGTGCGCTGGTTTGTCGATGAGGACGGCAACCGCATGTCCAAAGCCAATGCGGACTTGGATCTTGCCGTGGATGTCATGTTGCAGTCAGAGCGTTTGGATCAGGTTTTGCTGGTGACCGGCGATGGTGATTTCTTACAGGTGGTCAGGGCCCTGCAAAATAAAGGCTGTCGAGTGGAGGTCTTAGCGTTCCGGAATGTCTCTCGAGAATTACAGCACGAGGCAGATGCTTTTTACTCAGGTTATCTGGTTCCTGGATTGCTACCGAGCCGAGGGGATATCCGCGTGCCTTGGGGGGAAATGGGTTCGCGTATTCGTGGCATTTGCATTCGTTGGGAAGCCGAGCGTGGCTTCGGGTTCATTCGTTTTCTCACGACCATCTCCTCACGTTTGTGGGTAACGGATACCCGCCAGGATGATTCTCCCTATCAGTCGGCTTTTGTACATATCTCCGATCTTCCTCGTGAGCTAGATACCGACGACCTGCCCAGCCGCGACATTATTCTCGAATTTGATATGGAGCCTAGTGAAACGGAAAAAGGCGGATTTATTGCGCGGCGTTGTACCGTGGTTAATCGTTATGATGGCCGTAGCGGTGGTATGACCAAAGCCGCAGAAAGGACGACGCAGGACCGTCCAGAAGAGAATGAAGAGGCGCTTTTTGAGCTGGCAGGCAGTGGTGAAGCATCACTAGCAGAGTCTTTGTGAGCCTCATGAGGCTTAATTAAAGACGCTAGAGTGTTTGAAAAAAGACCTGGCTGCGGCGCTGAAAATTGTAAAGCTGCTGCTTGGGTACGGGCAGTTCTTGCAGGGTTCCTTGGCGAAATTTACGTTCTAGAAACCAGTGCGTGGTTTGCGTGCTGAGGACGAAAATTTGCTTTAATTGCTGTTCTTGCGCCCATTTCTGGCAATATTCCAATAGATGTTCCCCGCGTCCTTGCCGCTGATAGCGGCTATCCACAGCCAAGCAGGCGACTTCGGCCATCCCTTGTTCCGGGTAGGGATAAACGGCTGCACAGCCAATGATTTTGCTGTCGCGCTCCATCACTACAAATTTTTCCGCTTCCATCTCCAAACGCTCGCGGCTACGTTTCACGAGTATGCCGCGTTCTTCCATAGGGCGGATCAGTTCGAGGATGCCCGGAATATCGGCTACTGTGGCTTGACGTACATGTTCGAAGGCATCCCGCGATAGGAGTGTGCCCAGACCATCCCGAGTGAATAATTCGCGGAGGAGGGCGCCGTCCACATGGCGAGAAATCAGATGCACGCGCTCTACGGCGCGTGCGCAGGCAATCCCGGCACTCTGCAGGTGTTCGCGTAGATCACCTTGAATATCTGGACGTTGCAGGAGTTCAGGTATTTCGGAAGTGGTGATTTGCCGTAAAAGTTGACCCTCGGCATCGAGAACGCCTTCACTATCCATATAAAAAATCAGTTTGGCTGCGCCGAGAGCGATGGCGGCAGCAACGGCGACTTCTTCGGCGCGAATGTTGAAGAGGGTTCCCGTGGGTGAAACCCCGATGGGGGAGAGTAAAACGATGGCGTCAGCGTCCAGGTGTCGTTTGATGACTTCGGCGGCGACGCGCCGCACCTGACCGGTGCATTGGTAATCGACACCATTGAGCACGCCGAGGGGCTGGGCAATGATGAAATTGCCGCTGACTACTTGCAGGCCGGCATGCGCCATGGGTGATCCCATTTGTCCTTCCGAGAGTGCCGCCTCCACCACCAGTCGCGCACCGCCGACCGCCTCCCGAAGCACGGCCATGGCTTCGGGACTGGTAACACGTTTACCATTAACGCGTTCCGTATGCAGATGGTGGGCGCTGAGTGCAGCATCAATTTGCGGACCTGCGCCATGCACCAAAACCACGTTAATGCCCAAGCTGTTGAGCAAAGCCATGTCGTGGACTAAGCCGCGAATGCTACCATCCGCCAGCGCATCTCCGCCGAAGTTAATCACAAAAGTCTGTCCCCGAAAACGATGAATATAGGGGGAGGACTCGCGAAAGCTGCGGACAAAGCTGTCTGTGGATATGGGCTGCTTTTTGCTGTGAGCCATGCGGGTGACCAAAATGCCTTACTGGGTTTTGAGAAGGATGCTGGGCCGTTTTACTTTGGGTGCGTTCAGCGCAGCAAATTCTTCTGGTGTGTAGGCTTTAACGGCCAGCGCATGAAGTTGCGCACGCACCGATTGGGTGGCATCGTTCACCAGCCGATGGCGGGCGAGGGGCGCTAGTCCCGCAAATTGAGCGCAAACAATACGCAATTCATAATGCGCGCCGCCATCCGACTGTTCATGCTCACTATGGGCTTCGGTGCGGTCTTTGAGCTCCATGAATTCTGGATGCAGTGCTTTTTCCAATAAATCGGTGAGAATGGCTTTGTTCATGGTAGAAATACTCCTTTGTAGGGACGAACGCTGACATCGGCATAAACGCCAGCGCTAAGATAAGGTTCGGCAGCCGCCCAGGCATGCGCGTCTTCCAGAGAGTCAAAGCGCGCAATAATCAGGCTACCCGTGAACCCTGCTTCTCCGGGGTCTTCACTATCTATGGCAGGGAAGGGACCAGCGGTCAGTAAACGTTCTTCAGCGTGTAACTGATGCAAACGGGCCAGATGGTCTGCCCGTGCAGCCTGACGTTTGCTAAGAGAATTCGGATTGTCCGTACCAATGATGCAGTAATACATGAAGTGGTTCCTATGATTGAAAGGAAAATTTCGGCATAGCCATCAAAAAACCGGGCCGTCCCGATGTTTGTACTTTTGGGGGCAGATTTTTCATGAGTCACTATTTTTGACTTCTTGGGGTAAGGCCCGAGAAATCACCACCGCCTGAAGCAGTACAAAAATCACCGTGATGGCCAGCATACCGAAAAGTTTGAAGTCTACCCAAATGCTGGTGGAAAAACTGTAAGCTACCACGAGGTTGAGAACCGCTCCAAAAAGAAAAAAGGTAATCCAGTAACTGTTGAGCCGACGCCAGAAGGCGGGTGGGAGTGCTGCGGGTAATTGTCCACCCATCAGCCGCTGCAGCAGCGGTTCTGCACGCCAGTGCGTAACCAGTAAGGCCGCTGCAAATAATACATACAAAATGCTGGGCTTGATTTTGATGAAGGTATCATTGTGAAAGTAGAGGGTCAGACCGCCAAAAATCAGAATCAGCAGCGTGGATACCCAAGTCATCGTTTCTACATGCCCACGCCGCCACCATTGCCACGCCATCAAGAGAATGGCAGCGACAATCAGCACTTCTGTGGCGGTATAAATGCCGTGAATTTTGTAAGCCACAAAAAAAAGGATAATGGGGAGGAAATCAGTCAGCAGTTTCATGACGTACCCAGGCAAATAAGGTTAAGCTGGAGTATCTAATCACAGAAAGGAGCTTGTGGACAGTGGAACGTCAGCATCTGATTCAAAGTTTAGCCGCCTTGTTTGGTGATCAGGGAAGTCATTCCCTTCCGGATTTTGCTACGGTTAAAGCCGCGCGTTGGCGCCATTTGCCTTTGGGCGGGCGTCTGGAAGGGGTGGCGCGCGTGGACTTGCCGGAGATGGACGAGCTGCTCGGTATTGAAGATACCAAGGCCGCATTGGACTTAAATACGCGGCAGTTTGTCGCCGGTTTTCCCGCCAATGACGCCTTGCTCTGGGGTGGACGGGGTACGGGCAAGTCCTCGTTGGTGAAGGCGCTGTTGCGTCGCTATATGGATCAGGGGCTGCGGGTGATTGAAATTGATGCCGACGGTATCCTTGATCTGTCAGAGATTCTGGCGGCGCTGCAGGCGGCCGATCCTGAGCAGGCCTACCACTTTGTGCTCTTTTGCGATGACCTCTCTTTTGGTGCGGATGATCCCGGCTACAAAGCGCTCAAGTCTTTGCTGGACGGTGGAGTGGAGGCGCGTCCGGACAATGTACTGCTCTACGCTACCAGTAATCGCCGACATCTGCTGCCGCGTCATTTCGCCGATAATGCGGAATATCAACGCCACGGTGAAGAAATCATCGCCGGTGAGACGGCCGAAGAAAAAATCAGTCTCTCCGAGCGTTTTGGTTTGTGGCTGGGCTTTTATCCCTTTGATCAGGCCATGTATCTGGATATTTGTGCGATCCATCTGCAGCGACTGGAAGTGCGGACGCCGCAGGCGGAATGGCAGGAAGAAGCTCTACGCTGGGCGCTGCAACGCGGTTCGCGCAGTGGTCGGGTGGCGCGGCAGTTCGCCCGCCATTGGGCAGGGTCCAGAGCGCTGGCGGAGCAATAATCCGGTTCTTCGCTTCGCCAGCCAAAGGTGGGGCGAAGCGACTCAAGCGTTGGGTTTATTGATTTCCTGGCTGATGATATGCAGCATCTGCGCATGAACTTTCAAATTTCCGGCGACGATGTTGCCATTCTGGAGAAAGCCCTGATCGCCGGTGAAATCCGTAGCGACGCCGCCGGCTTCTTGAACGAGGAGCGCGCCCGCAGCAATATCCCAAGGCTTAAGATTGAACTCCCAGAAGCCGTCATAGCGACCGGCAGCCACATAGGCGAGATCCAGCGCGGCGGAACCAGGACGGCGGATGCCAGCGGTTTTGAGCATGAAGGCTTTGAAAGTCGCTAGATAGGTGTCGACATAGGAAAAGTCCCGAAACGGAAAGCCAGTACCCAAGAGAGCACCATCCAGATCTTTGCGCGATGAGATGCGCAGGCGGCGATCATTGAGGTGTGCGCCACTGCCCCGGCTGGCCGTAAATAATTCGTCGTGTATGGGGTTGTAGATGACGGCGTGTTCCAATCGGTCAAAGTGCCGTATCGCAATGGAAACACACAGTTGCGGCATGCCGTGAATAAAATTGGTGGTGCCGTCGAGAGGGTCAATAATCCACTCAAAGTCCTTGTCGGAAATACGACTACCCTCTTCACCGAGAATGCCGTGATCGGGATAGGCGCGACGGATGATTTCGACGATGGCCGCTTCCGCTCGCTGATCCACATCGGTCACAAAATCGTTGTGCGCTTTGCTGGTAATGGTGATTTCATTGACCCTGGCGAAGCTGCGGTTGATGATATCGCCCGCTTTACGGGCTGCACGAATAGCGGTAACAAGAATGGGATGCTGCATGAGAACCTTATGCGAGGACAGAATGATATAATTTCAGTATAAAGGAGAAAGGTCTTAATCGCACGGACATCACTCACCACAAAGACCGCCGCCGCGCTACAGAGAGGATTTCGTTGAGTACCGCATTTCTAAAAGGCTTAAGGATTGTGCTGGTAGAAACCAGTCACCCCGGTAATATCGGCGCAGCAGCTCGTGCCATGAAAGTGATGGGATTACAGGACTTGGTTCTGGTCAATCCGCGTTTTTTTCCGCATCCCGAGGCGACCGCTTTGGCTTCTGGCGCAGAAGATATTCTTGAGAGAGCCTCAGTAGTTGCGGATCTGGCGACGGCCCTGCAGGGTTGTCACAAAGTCTATGGCACCAGTGCCCGGGATCGTCGGATTCAGTGGCCGGTGCTTGACGCCAGAGAAGCCGCTGAAGAAATGCGCGCTGAGCAGGTGAACGGACCTTGTGCGCTGGTTTTTGGTAGAGAACGTACTGGATTGACCAACAGCGAGCTTGATCATTGTCAGGTGCTGGTGAATATACCCACCGCAGAGCTTTACCATTCCCTGAACCTAGGGCAGGCGGTACAGGTGCTGGCCTATGAGTTGCACATGGCGACCTTGACCGCACTGCCACAGCAGACATCGCTGCCTGATGAGTCGCTGGAGCCACCGGCGCCGATGGAGGATATGGAAGGCTTTTATGGTCATTTGGAGCATGTTTTGCGACGCAGCGGTTTTCTGCAAGAAATTCGTGCCACGCGAATGATGCGCCGCCTGCGCCGCCTCTATGATCGTGCGCGTCCCAGTCAAAAGGAAGTGAATATTCTGCGCGGTATTCTGACGGAGCTAGAACGCTGGGCGAGCAAGCAAAGTAGACAAAAAGGCTCGGGATAGTTTTTAATGCGCATCAAGATGATAAGATCGCCGTTGCGGCAGGGTGGAGGGTAGTTATGGCAGGACGTTGGCGGAGCGATCTCGACGCTGTATTTGCGCGCGATCCTGCAGCACGAAACCGTCTCGAAGTCCTGCTGACGTATCCAGGTGTTCATGCCCTTTTTATGCACCGATTGGCCCATTTTCTTTGGCAACATCACTGGCGTTTACTGGCGCGCAGCCTAGCCGCTTTCTCGCGTTTTTGGACGGGCATCGAAATTCATCCCGGCGCCTGTATTGGCAGGCGTTTTTTTATTGATCACGGGATGGGTGTGGTCATTGGTGAAACCGCCGAAATTGGCGATGATTGCACGCTGTATCATGGCGTCACCTTGGGCGGAACCTCTTGGCAGCCCGGAAAGCGTCATCCGACCTTGGGGAATGGCGTGATTGTGGGTGCCGGTGCCAAGGTGCTTGGCCCTATTACCGTGGGGGATCATGCGCGGGTGGGTTCCAACGCCGTCGTCGTCAAGTCGGTACCAGAGGGGGCGACGGTGGTGGGAATCCCTGGGCGGGTGGTCAACAAGGGCGAGCACAGTGATAATTTTGAGGCTTATGGTCTGACTGGACAGATGCCTGACCCGGTTGCGCGCGCGGTAGAGTGCATGCTCGAACACATGCACCGCCAAGATGCCGAAATTACCCAGTTGCGCGAAGGGCTGCAGCATCTGCAGCCGCTGCATTCCTTGATGTCGGTTGAAGAAATTGTCTGTTCTTTGGACGATGAAGAACCCCCTGCATCGGAAACGGGAACTCACCACCGTAATAGTTGACTAAAATAGTAAGGATTAGTAGGATGCTCTCCAGAGGAACACCAGAATGAAACTGACAACCAAAGGTCGCTATGCCGTAACTGCCATGTTGGATTTGGCGCTCTACCAGCGTAATGGCGTGGTGACTGTAGCGGATATTTCGCAGCGACAACAGATTTCAGTGGCTTATCTGGAACAGTTATTTGGGAGATTACGGCGTTTTGGATTGATTGAAAGTGTTCGCGGACCAGGCGGAGGTTACCGGTTGGCCAAGGCGGTCGCAGAAATTCCCTTGACCCAAATCGTTGAGGCCGTCAATGAGTCCATTAGCACGACCCAGTGTGGCGGTGAGCCGCAGAATTGTTGTAAAGGGGATGGTCAGCAGTGTCTGACTCATGATCTGTGGGAGGAATTAGGTGAACGGATCGCCGAATTCCTGGGCAATATTTCGCTAGGAGATCTGGTGGCCCGGCAGTTACAGAAAGAATCGGCGCATAGCGCGCCCATCCGTATGCAAAAAAGTGCAACCCGCGCGCCGCATACGACCGCTTAACATTGTGAGGTGTAGAGAATGAATCATCCCCAAGTTATCGAATTGGACAGCAAAAAGCCTTGGCTTACCAATCCGGATCGTCCTATTTACCTCGATTATCAGGCGACCACGCCGGTAGATCCGCAGGTCTTGGAGCAGATGCTGCCTTTCTTGACTCACGATTTTGGCAATGCCGCCAGTCGCTCTCACCCCTACGGTTGGACAGCGGAAAAAGCCGTAGAAAAAGCGCGTCAACAAGTGGCTGATGCAATTCATGCGGACCCTCGGGAAGTCGTCTGGACTTCTGGGGCTACCGAAGCCACCAATCTGGCCTTGAAAGGCGCTGCACATTTTTATTCCGGTAAAGGTAAGCATCTGATTACCTTGCGCACGGAGCATAAGGCGACGCTCGATACCTGCCGCCAACTGGAGCGCGAAGGTTTTGAAGTGACCTATTTAGAAGTGCAGGAAGACGGTCTAGTCGATCTCAAAGCCTTTGAAGCAGCTATTCGGCCCGATACCATCATTGCTTCTGTACTCTATGTGAATAATGAAATTGGTGTTATTCAGCCGATGGTGGAAATTGGCAAAATGCTGCGAGCCCACAAGGTGCTTTTCCATGTGGATGCGGTGCAGGCACTCGGTAAAATACCGGTGGATGTGGAAGCCATTCAGGCAGATATGATGAGTCTTTCGGGACACAAAATTTATGGCCCCAAGGGTATTGGTGCGCTTTATGTCCGGCGCAAGCCTCGGGTGCGCGTAGAAGCGCAGGTGCATGGTGGCGGTCATGAGCGCGGGATGCGCTCGGGAACCTTGCCCACCCATCAGATAGTGGGTATGGGGGCGGCGGCGGAACTGGCGGTAAAACTCATGGACAGTGATGCCCAACGGATTCGTCAATTACGGGATCGTTTGCTCAAGGGTATTCAGGCACGGGTAGAAGAAACCTATATCAACGGTAATATGGAGCATCGGGTTCCCCACAATCTCAACATCAGCTTTGCTTTTGTCGAAGGTGAGTCCTTGATTATGGCCCTCAAAGAAATTGCCGTATCCAGTGGTTCTGCCTGTACTTCAGCGAGTCTTGAGCCTTCTTATGTGCTCCGGGCTTTGGGTAAATCCGACGAGTTGGCCCATAGTTCCATCCGTTTTGGTATTGGTCGCTACACGACCGAAGAAGAAATTGACGCCACCATTGAGTTGATCGCGGGTAAGGTGGGCAAGTTGCGGGAACTCTCTCCGCTTTGGGAAATGCATCAGGAAGGAATCGACCTTAACAGTATTCAGTGGGCCGCTCACTAAGGCTCTAACGAAAAGGAGAACAGTCATGGCATACAGTCAAAAAGTTATTGATCATTATGAAAATCCCCGGAATGTGGGCGCAATGGATAAAGACGACAGTGGGGTGGGTACCGGTATGGTGGGTGCCCCAGCCTGTGGTGACGTGATGCGTCTGCAAATCAAGGTCAATGCCGAGGGCATTATTGAAGATGCCAAATTTAAGACCTACGGTTGCGGTTCCGCCATTGCTTCCAGTTCGCTCGTGACCGAGTGGGTTAAAGGCAAAACCTTGGACGAGGCGATGACCATCAAGAACAGTCATATTGCGGAAGAGTTGGAATTGCCTCCGGTCAAAATCCATTGTTCGGTATTAGCGGAAGACGCCATCAAGGCGGCGGTAGAGGATTATCGCAGCAAAAATGGCAACCGTGCTGCGGCCCACCCAGAAGCGGCTCTTGCTCAGGCTGCACACTAGGACAACGTTATGGCTCTGACCTTATCAGAAAGTGCGGCGCAGCAGGTTCGCAAGAGCATTGCCAAGCGTGGTAAAGGATTGGGCATCCGCATTGGGGTAAAAACCAGCGGTTGTTCAGGACTGTCTTACGTCATGGAATTTGTGGATACCGCGAATCCAGAGGATCTGGTTTTTCCTCATGACGATGTGCAGCTCTTTGTGGACCCTAAGAGCATCCTTTATTTGGATGGGACCGAGCTGGATTTTACCCGCGAAGGTCTTAACGAAGGATTCCGTTTTAACAACCCCAATGTCAAAGACGCTTGTGGTTGTGGCGAGAGCTTCACGACCTGATGTCTGCGCAATGTGTTCAGTGCGGGGCGGAACTGGATGTTCCCCCCGCTCTTTGTGCTTCCTGTGGGGCTATCCAGCCTTTTCGCCCAGAGCTATCGCTGTTCGGCGTAGTCGGTATGGCGGAGTGCTATGACTTAAATCCGCAATTACTGCGCGATCAAGTGCTGAAGCTGCAAAAAGGGCTGCATCCCGATCGCTTTGCCAATGCCGAGCCCGCCTCTCGTCGAGCTTCTCTCGAATGGAGCACGCGACTCAATGAAGCCTTGGCGGTGCTGCGGGACCCGTTGCGACGCGCAGATTACCTGCTCAAACGGCAAGGCGTGGATGCCTTGGGCGAGCAAGTAAAAGTAGCTGATCCTGAGTTGTTGATGACGCAAATGATCTATCGGGAGCGCCTTGAAGATTTGGTGCGTGCCCACGATCTAACGGCCCTGGATACCCTCCGTCAAGAGGTGGAGGCCGCTGCCACCAAAGCGGTAGATAAGCTCCGCATGTTGCTGGAGTCTCTCCCTTGCAATCAGCCCGATGCCGCTGGTTCAGCACTGCGCGAATTGCAGTTTCTCGATAAACTCCTCGGTGAAATCGATCGTAGCGAAGAATCTCTACAGAATGCCTAAAATCAGCAGTTAGGCTTTCCACGAAACAACAAGGTGCTCAAGTATGGCGTTAATGCAAATTGCAGAACCCGGTATGACCGCAGATCCGCATCAGCGGCGTTTGGCTATCGGCATTGACCTCGGAACTACCCACTCTTTGGTGGCAACGGTTCAGTCTGCCGTGCCTACGATCCTGCAAGATCATGAAGGTCATTATCTGTTGCCCTCCGTGGTGCGCTATTTGGCTAATGGTGAAGTGACCGTGGGATATGCTGCGGTAGCAGCCGCCGGACAGGACCCACATAATACGATTGCTTCCGTGAAACGTTTTATGGGGCGCGGGCACGAAGAGGTGCAGACGCTCGCAGGACATCTGCCTTACGACCTGATTCCTGGGGAAGGCATGTTGCGGCTGCGTACCCGAGCAGGAGACAAATCTCCGGTAGAAGTTTCCGCCGAAATTCTGCGCAAGCTCAAAGCACTGGCGGTCGAAAGTCTCGGTGGAGAACCCGAAGGGGCGGTGATTACCGTACCCGCCTATTTTGATGAGGCGCAGCGCCAAGCGACTAAAGATGCCGCCCGTCTTGCCGGACTGAATGTATTACGTTTACTGGCCGAGCCTACGGCGGCAGCCGTCGCCTATGGTCTGGATAAAAAAAGCGAAGGACTGTTTGCGATTTATGATTTGGGTGGGGGCACTTTCGATATTTCGATTTTGCGCCTTCAGGCCGGCGTGTTTGAGGTGCTGGCGACCGCAGGGGATACAGCCTTAGGTGGCGATGATATGGATCATGTCATCGCTGAATGGGTGATGGGTGAAGTCGGCACCGCCGTAGAGGACCCACTCTGGCGTCGCCAAGTGCTTCAGCATGCACGCAACGCGAAAGAAGCGCTGACGGTTCAGCAAACGGTGGAGCTCCCACTGACCTTACCCGATGGCTCTTCTCGGACGCTGTCCTTATCCCGCAATCAGTTGGAAACGCTGATTCAGCCTGTCATTCAGCGCACCTTGCCAGCCTGTCGGCGGGCCTTACGCGATGCGGGGTTGAAAATAGAGGCCTTGGATGGGGTGGTATTGGTGGGCGGCGCGACGCGGGTGCCGGCGCTGCGGAGTTTTGTGGGAGAATTTTTTCAGCAAACACCGCTGACGGATATGGACCCCGACCAAGTGGTCGCTCTGGGTGCGGCGATTCAGGCAGATGCGCTGGTGGGTAATCAGCGGGAAGATTTGCTCCTGATGGATGTGTTACCGCTCTCACTCGGTCTGGAAACGATGGGTGGCCTAGTCGAAAAAATTATTCCCCGTAATACCCCCATTCCCGTAGCCCGCGCCCAAGAATTTACCACGTTCAAAGATGGTCAGACCGCCATGGCCATTCATGTATTGCAGGGCGAGCGAGATTTGGTACAAGATTCCCGCTCGTTGGCCCGATTTAGTCTGCGGGGCATTCCGCCGATGGTTGCGGGTGCCGCACGTATTCGCGTGACTTTTCAGGTGGATGCCGATGGTTTGTTGACGGTTACGGCCGAAGAGACCAGTACGGGCGTGCGCTCCGAAGTGGTGGTCAAACCCAGCTTTGGCTTGGGCGATGACGAAATTGCAAAAATGCTTCAGGATTCTTTTGTGCATGGTGCTGAAGATGTGGCGAGCCGTCGACTCTACGAGGCGCGCGTGGAAGGTGAACGGGTGCGGGAAGCCTTGCAGACGGCGCTGGCCAGTGATGCCGACTTGCTGGATGCCGAGGAACAAGCCAAGCTGAACGCTGCCAGTGCGCATCTGAATGACTGTTTGTCTAAAAATGATGCAGACGCTATCAGCAAAGCAGCAGAGGCGGTGGAAGCTGCCGCCGAACCGCTGGTACAACGGCGTATGGATAATGCCTTACGACGCGCCATCGCGGGCCGTTCTATTGATGATCTGGGAGACTGAATGACCAAAATATGTGTGCTGCCTAACGCCGAAATCTGTCCCGAAGGCGCAGAATTCGAAGCGGAACCTGGAGAGACCATCATTGCCGCCGCCATGCGCAACGATATTCATATCGAACATGCTTGTGAAATGTCCTGCGCCTGCACCACTTGTCATGTCGTGCTGCGCGAAGGCTTTGATAGCCTAGAACCCGCCGAAGAAAAAGAAGAAGATCTGCTCGACAAAGCTTGGGGACTCGAACCCACCTCGCGTCTTAGTTGCCAGGCGAAAGTCACAGATGTCAAACTGGTTATAGAAATCCCTAAATATACCATCAACTTAGAAAAGGAGCGGCACTGATGCGCTGGACCGATACGATGGATATTGCCCTGAGCCTCGATGAAGCCCATCCCGATGCGGATGTGAAATTATTGCGATTTACGGATTTACATCGTTGGGTGGTGGAATTACCTGACTTTGACGATGATCCCGAAAAGTCCAGCGAGGGTATCCTCGAAGCCATCCAGATGGCTTGGCTGGCCGAGAGGGACTGAGGGCTTAACGAACATGGCAGCGCCCAAGGCACTGGTGGCTCTTTCCGGTGGGGTAGATTCGGCGGTGGCCGCTATTCTGATGCAGGAGCAAGGTTATGATCTAATTGGCGTAACCATGCGTCTTTGGCCCAAAAGTCGTTGTTGTGATGAAAAAGATATTGAGGATGCGGCTGAGGTCTGCGCGCGCCTGAATATTCCCTATCAAGTGCTGGATTACCGAGAAGCCTTCCGGCAGCAGGTGGTGGACGTTTTTGTGGCGGAATATCAGGCGGGCCGTACCCCCAATCCCTGCGCGCGCTGTAATCAATTTCTCAAATTTGAAGCCTTGTTGCAGGAAGGCAAAAAACTCGGCGCAACGGTGCTGGCTACCGGCCACTACGCCCGTTTGCAGGACAGTTTATCGGGTACGTCTTTGCTACGCGGGCAAGATAACGATAAAGATCAGTCCTATTTTCTGTTCGCGCTCGCGGCGGATCTGTTACCGCAACTACGTTTTCCCGTTGGTGCCATGCGTAAGGACGAAGTTCGAGCCTTGGCCCGAAAACATGGGCTGCCGGTAGCCACCAAGCAGGATTCTCAAGACATTTGCTTTGTTCCCGACGGCAATTATCGCAGTTTTTTGGCGGATTATGCCGGGCTGGATATGGAGCAAACAGGCGAAATGGTGGACCGTAGCGGTCAAGTCGTTGGTCAGCACCCTGGGACTCTCAATTTCACCGTTGGTCAGCGCAAAGGTCTGGGCGGTGGAAGTGGCCAACCCCGCTATGTGTTGGCCCTTGATCCTACGCACAATCGGGTGATCGTGGGTGGGGAAGCAGAGCTTTATCAGCGCAGCGCATTCCTCAAAGAATGCAACTGGTTGGCGACCTTATCTCCCGAAGAAGATCATCCCGTACAAGTCAAACTGCGTTATCGTTCACGAGCCGAACCGGGTAGCCTCCGCTTGCTTGCGGATGGTCAGGCCGAAATCACCTTTCCCGAGTCCCAACGGGCAATCACCCCAGGTCAGGCGGCAGTCTGTTATCAGGGCGAGCGCTTGTTGGGCGGCGGATGGATCACCGAACGCACCTAACACAAAAGCCACAACGGAACTTGGACAATGACCAGCACCCAACAACGCGCCGCCTTGCAACGCCAAATCTGGGCCATTGCCAACGATGTCCGAGGTGCCGTCGATGGCTGGGATTTCAAGCAATACGTGCTTGGTACCTTGTTTTATCGCTTTATCAGCGAAAACTTTGCGGCCTACATTGAAGGCGATGACGACAGCATCGACTATGCCGAATTGCCCGATAGCGTCATCACTCCAGACATCAAAGACGATGCCATTAAAACCAAAGGCTATTTTCTCTATCCCAGCCAGTTATTTGCCAATGTCGTCAAAACGGCGCATAGCAACGAGCGCCTCAACACCGATTTAGCCGCTATTTTTAGCGCCATCGAAAGCTCCGCCAGCGGCTACCCCTCCGAGCGCGACATCAAGGGACTTTTTGCCGATTTCGACACCACCAGCAACCGCCTCGGCAACACCGTCAGAGATAAAAACACGCGCTTGGCCGCCGTGCTCAAAGGCGTGGCCGGACTGGAATTTGGCGATTTTGACGGTCATCACATTGACCTTTTTGGTGATGCCTACGAATTTCTCATCTCCAATTACGCCGCCAATGCGGGCAAATCTGGCGGCGAGTTTTTCACTCCGCAGCAAGTCTCCAAACTCATCGCCCAGTTGGCTATGCACGGGCAGAGCCACATCAACAAGATTTACGACCCCGCCTGCGGCTCCGGTTCGCTGCTGCTACAAGCCAAAAAGCGCTTTGATGAACACGTCATCGAAGAAGGTTTTTTCGGGCAAGAACTCAACCACACCACCTACAACTTGGCGCGGATGAACATGTTCTTGCACAACGTCAACTATGACAAATTCAACATCCAGCTCGGCGATACCCTCATCGCACCGCATTTTGGCGACGACAAACCCTTTGATGCGATTGTTTCCAACCCGCCGTACTCGGTGAAATGGATTGGCAGCGATGACCCCACCTTGATCAACGACGAACGCTTTGCCCCTGCCGGTGTACTCGCCCCCAAATCCAAAGCCGACTTTGCCTTTGTGTTGCATGCGCTCAGTTACCTTTCTGCCAAGGGCCGCGCTGCGATTGTCTGCTTTCCCGGCATTTTTTACCGAGGCGGCGCCGAGCAGAAAATCCGCCAGTATCTGGTGGATAACAACTATGTAGAAACGGTGATTTCCCTCGCGCCCAACCTGTTTTTTGGCACCACCATCGCCGTCACCATCTTGGTGCTCTCCAAACACAAAACCGACACCACTACCCAATTTATTGATGCCAGCGGGCTGTTCAAAAAAGAAACCAACAACAACGCCCTCACCGACGCGCACATTGCGCAAATCATGGCGGTGTTCGAGAGCAAAGCCCATATCGATCACTTCGCTCAATCTATTCCTGTAGAAAAAGTGGCCGCCAACGACTACAACCTCTCGGTCAGCAGCTATGTAGCCGCCAAAGACACCCGCGAAGTGGTGGACATTACCCAACTCAATGCCGAACTGAAAATTACCGTAGCCAAAATCGACCAACTGCGCCAAGACATCGACGCGATTGTGGCGGAAATAGAAGGTGAGGAAACCGAGGCGTGAATGACCAGCCTATCGCCTTAACGCCTGCGCCCGAAGGCTACACCGCTTGGCTCGTCGAATTAAAAAACAAAATTCACGTTGCCCAGCAACGCGCCACGCGGGCGGTGAACTGTGAGATGGTTTTGCTGTACTGGCAAATAGGCAGCGACATATTGACCAGGCAGCAACAACAAGGCTGGGGAACCAAAGTCGTAGAACGGCTGGCGCACGACTTGCGCAGCGCCTTTCCCGACATGAAAGGCTTTTCGCCGCGCAACCTTAAGTACATGCGCGCTTTTGCTGAGGCATGGCCTGATATTGTATTTGTGCAGCAGGCTGCTGCACAATTGCCTTGGTTCCACCTTTGCACCTTGCTCGACAAGCTCAAGACGCGCGAAGAGCGTGATTGGTATCTCTCCAAAGCCTTGCTACACAACTGGTCGCGCAATGTGCTGGTCATGCAGATCGAAACCCGCTTGCATGAGCGCAGCGGCACCGCCGTGACCAATTTTGAGGCGAGCCTGCCCAAACCCCAGTCAGACCTAGCGCGCGAATCCCTCAAAGACCCCTACCGCTTTGACTTTTTAGGCTTGACCGACGAAGCACAAGAACGCGAAGTCGAACAGGCACTCGTCAAACACGTCACCGAATTTTTGCTGGAGCTGGGCGCAGGCTTTGCCTTTGTCGGGCGGCAAGTGCTGCTGAATGTGGGCGGTGATGAATTTTTCATCGACCTGCTGTTTTACCACCTGAAATTACGCTGCTATGTCGTCATCGAACTCAAGGCCGGTAGCTTCAAGCCCGAACATTTGGGGCAACTCGGCTTTTACCTCACCGCCGTAGATCGGCAAATCAAGCACGAGCACGACAACCCCAGCATCGGCCTGCTGTTGTGCAAAAGCAAAAACAAAGTTGTGGCGGAATATGCGCTTGGCGACAAAACCCAGCCCATGGGCATTGCCGAATACAAATTGTTGGAATCCTTGCCCGCCGAACTGCAAACCAGTTTGCCTAGTATTGAACAGATTGAGCGCGAATTGCAGGGGGATGAGGGATGAGCGGCGAGAGTTTTTTGGGCAAGCTGCTGGGCCTGTCTACCGAATAGGCAGGCAGGGCAGGGGTGGAAGGTGTTAGCCTTATCAAAAGCTACAACGGAATTTTGACAATGACCAGCACCCAACAACACGCCTCCTTGCAACATCAAATCTGGGCCATTACCAACGATGTTTGTGGTGCTGTCGATGGCTGGGATTTCAAACAATGCGTACTTGGCACCTTGTTCTGTCGCCCTATCAGCGATAACTTTGCGGTCTACATGGAAGGCGAGGAATCTTAACAGCATGAGCTCCGACCTCACTAACGAGCAGCGTTTTTTTGCCGATGTTGCGCAAATTCTGCAGGCAGGGCGGAGCCAAGCTTATCGTGCTATTAACACCGAAATGGTGCATACCTATTGGCACTTAGGCCAGCGCATTGTCGAAGAAGAACAGCAGGGCCAAACTCGCGCTGAATATGGTCAAGCCTTGATCCGTAAGCTTTCGCGTTACTTAGGGGAACATTTTGGTCAAGGTTTTTCGGTCGCCAATCTTAAAAATTTTCGCCAGTTTTATTTGACCTTCCCCAGTTTGGAGGAAATTGCTACACACTGTGTAGCCCATCTCGCTTGGTCGCATATTCGCCTGATCATGCGGCTAGAGAGCACGGCCGAGCGCAACTATTACCTACAAGAAGCCAGCAGCCAAAACTGGAGCGCCCGCCTATTGGAGCGGAATATCAAAAGTGGGTATTACCGCCGCGTTTTAGCGCACCAAAGCCCAGCGGATGAATTAACTTCTCCTGACCGTTCAACTCCGTTTATCAAAGACCCCTATGTACTAGAGTTTTTGGATTTGCCCGAAGATTTGAATGGCAAAGAAAGCTTATTGGAACAAAGTCTGATGAACCACCTGCAAAAATTTTTGCTGGAACTGGGCAAAGGCTTTTCTTTTGTAGCTAGACAAATGCGTATCAGCACCGAAACATCCCACTTTTATGTGGATATGGTGTTTTACAACTATTTGCTCAAATGCTTTGTCGTGATCGACCTTAAAACCGAAAAGCTTACCCATCAGGATATTGGCCAAATGGACATGTATGTGCGCATGTTTGATGACCTCAAGCGCGGCGAAGGCGATAACCCCACGCTAGGTATTATTTTGTGTGCCGATAAAGATGAAACCTTAGTGCATTATTCGGTGCTGAGGGAAAGCCAGCAACTGTTTGCCTCAAAATACCAAATGCTTTTGCCTACCGAAACCGAATTGGCGGCCATGCTGGCCCATGAATCCACCAAGCAAATGGAGTCTATCGAAAACAAGTCGATAGGAGGCGAGGCGTGAGCGGCGAGAGTTTTTTGGACAAGCTGCTGGATGGGGCAGGGGCGGAGTGGAAGAGGTTGGGTGATGTTGTACGCATAAAAAACGGCAAGGATCACAAGACACTTGGCGATGGTGCGTTTCCTGTTTACGGCTCCGGTGGAATCATGCGATATGCCGACACCTACGCCTATAACAAGCCGTCGGTCTTGATTCCAAGAAAGGGCACGCTTGCAAACTTGTTCTTCGTCGATACTCCGTTCTGGAACGTTGACACTATTTTTTATACAGAGATTGACGAAGCGCAGATACGACCGAAGTTCCTGTATTACTTTTTAACAACGCTGGGGCTTGGTGAAATGAACCAAGCGGGTGGCGTTCCAAGCCAAACGCAATCAGTTCTAAACGAACTAAAAATCCCCATTCCCTGCCCAGAAAATCCCAAAAAATCGCTAGCCATCCAAGCTGAAATTGTGCGCATACTGGACACCTTCACCGAGCTGACCGCCGAGCTGACCGCCGAGCTGACCACCCGCAAAAAACAATACAACCACTACCGCGATCAGTTGCTCCGTTTTGAAGAGGGCGAAGTGGAGTGGAAGACGTTGGGGGAGATCACAACAAGCATTGCATCTGGGCGCAATAAGACTCGAACTACCGATGGAGTGATTCCTGTTTACGGGTCGACTGGGCCAATCGGCTTTACCAACGAAGCAACGTACTCCGGCGATGTACTTCTTGTTGCTCGCGTCGGCGCCAATGCCGGGCTAGTTAATGCAGTATCAGGCGACTTTGACGTGTCGGATAACACGCTCGTAATACGCTCCATGGATGCGTGGAACATACGTTTTGCTTTCCATCAACTGACACACATGAATTTGAATCAGTATGCGGTAGGCGGCGGCCAGCCGCTGGTGACGGGCGGCCTTCTAAAGAGTTTGAAAGTACCATTCCCGCCATTGAAAGAGCAACGGCGAGTTGCAACCATCCTCGACAAATTTGATGCCTTAACCACCTCCCTCACCGAAGGCTTGCCGCGTGAAATTGAGCTGCGCCAAAAGCAATACGAATACTACCGCGATTTGCTGTTGAGCTTTCCCAAGGACGCCCCCCATGCCTGATCTGACTCTGCGCGATCAAACCACCGAGTTTCTGCTCTACACCGCGCCCAGTGGTGCGATCAAGGTGGAGGTGCTGCTCAGTAACGAGAGCATTTGGCTGACGCAGGAGCGTATGGCCGAGCTTTTCGGCGTACAGCGCCCGGCAATCACCAAACATCTTAAAAATATATTTGAAAGCAATGAGCTAAAAGAAGATGTGGTATGTTCCATTTTGGAACATACCACGGCCCATGGGGCGATCAAGGGTAAAACTCAAAACAGCAAGGCCAAGTATTACAACCTAGACGCGGTGATTTCTGTCGGTTATCGGGTGAATTCGGCACAGGCGACACAATTTCGTATTTGGGCAACCGCGCTGATTAAAGAGTACATCATCAAAGGATTTGCCATGGATGATGAGCGGTTAAAAAATGGCCGTTATTTTGGCAAAGACTATTTTCGTGAGTTGCTGGAGCGGGTGCGCTCTATCCGCGCCAGTGAGCGGCGGATTTACCAGCAGATTACGGATATTTTTGCTGAATGCAGCATGGATTACGACCCCAAATCGGAAACCACCCGTTTGTTTTACGCCCATGTGCAAGACAAGTTTCATTTTGCCATTACCGGTCACACGGCTGCGGAAATCATCTCAATGAATGCCGATGCCAACAAACCCTTGATGGGGATGGGTACATACAAAAATGCACCGGATGGACGAGTATTGAAGTCGGACGTGGTGGTCGCAAAAAATTACCTGTCGGAAACTGACATCAAAAAACTGGAGCGCGCCGTTTCTGCCTTTTTTGACTACATTGAAGGCATCATTGAGCGGCGCAACACATTCACGATGAAAGTTTTTTCCGACAGCGTGGACAAATTCCTCTCTTTCAATGAATACCGGATTTTGGAAGGCTACGGAAAATTGACCCGCCAGCAAGCGGAGGAAAAGGCTTTTACTGAATATGAAAAATTCAACAAGCAGCAGCGCATAGAATCCGATTTTGATCGCGAGATGAAGAAGCTACTGCTTAAAAAGGACGCGAAAGAATGAGCGACTACAAAACCATTGCCGAATCTAATCACTTTATCGTGCTGGACAAGTACACGCGGGAATGGACGGTGAAAGACAGCTACCAGAGCGAAAGCGATCTGGAGCGGGAGTTTATTCGGGATTTGCAAAATCAGGGATATGAGTATTTGCCCGGCCTGTGCACACCCGAAGCCTTATTAGTCAATGTGCGGGACCAGCTACAGATGCTCAATAACGTGCAGTTTACGGATGGCGAATGGCTGCGCTTTGTGGAAACCTATCTGGATAAACCGAGCGATAGCATCGTCGAAAAAACTCGTAAGATTCATGACGACTATATCCACGACTTCGTCTTTGACGATGGCCGTATCCAAAATATTTACCTGCTGGACAAGAAAAATATCGCCCGCAATAAAGTGCAAGTGATTCAGCAGTTCGAGCAGACCGGTACTCATGCTAATCGTTATGACGTGACGATTCTGGTCAATGGCCTGCCGCTGGTGCAGGTGGAGCTGAAAAAACGCGGCGTAGCGATTCGTGAGGCGTTTAATCAGGTGCATCGTTACAGTAAGGAGAGCTTCAATAGCGCCCATTCCCTGTTCAAGTATTTGCAGTTGTTTGTGATCTCCAACGGCACCGACACCCGCTATTTTGCCAACACCACCCAGCGCAATAAACACAGTTTTGACTTCACCATGAATTGGGCGAAGGCGGATAACAGCCCGATTAAAGACCTGAAGGATTTTACCGCGACGTTTTTCCAAAAAAATACGCTACTCAATGTGCTGCTGCATTATTCGGTATTTGATGTCAGTAATATCCTACTGGTGATGCGCCCGTATCAGATTGCTGCCACTGAGCGCATGTTGTGGAAAATCAAGAGCAGCTATCAGGCCAAAAACTGGAGCAAATCGGAAAGTGGCGGTTATGTCTGGCACACCACCGGTTCGGGCAAAACCCTGACCAGCTTCAAGGCGGCGCGACTGGCCACGGAGCTGGAGTTTATCGACAAGGTGTTTTTTGTGGTGGATCGTAAAGATCTGGACTACCAGACCATGAAAGAATACCAGCGTTTTTCGCCAGATAGCGTGAATGGTTCAGAGAGCACATTAGGACTAAAGCGTAACCTGGATAAAGTTGACAACAAAATCATCGTCACCACCATCCAGAAACTCAATATCCTGATGAAAAGCGAAGCGGACTTACCGGTTTACAGTAAGCAGGTGCTATTCATTTTTGATGAGTGTCACCGCAGCCAGTTTGGTGAGGCACAGAAAAACTTAAAAAGGCGGTTTAAGAAGTTCTATCAATTTGGCTTTACGGGTACGCCTATTTTTCCTGAGAACGCGCTGGGCGCGGAAACCACGGCCAGCGTATTTGGCCGTGAGCTGCATTCTTATGTCATCACCGATGCGATTCGTGACGAAAAGGTACTGAAGTTTAAGGTGGATTACAACGATGTCCGACCGCAGTTCAAAGCTCTCGAAAGCGAGCAGGACGAGAAAAAACTCAGCGCTGCAGAAAACCAGCAAGCCCTGTTGCACCCCGAGCGCATCCGTGAGATCACTCAGTACATCTTGAATCACTTTCGGCAGAAAACCCATCGCTTGCAGGCGGGACATCAAGGGTTTAATGCGCTTTTTGCCGTGAGCAGCGTGGATGCCGCCAAATTATATTACCAAACATTCAAAGCGTTACAAAAGGCCAGCGACAAGCCTTTGAAAGTGGCAACGATTTTCTCCTTTGCCGCTAATGAGGCGCAAAATGCCGTAGGCGATATTGTGGACGAAAGTTTTGAGGTGTCGGCCATGAATAGCAGCGCTAAGGAGTTTTTGAGCGCCGCCATTGCAGATTATAATGCGCTGTTCAAAACCAACTTTAGTGTCGATAGCAACGGTTTTCAGAACTATTACCGCGATCTGGCCAAGCAGGTCAAAGCCAAGCAAATCGACTTGCTGATTGTCGTGGGCATGTTCTTGACGGGTTTTGATGCGCTCACTTTGAATACCTTATTTGTCGACAAAAATCTGCGTTACCACGGTTTGATACAAGCGTATTCGCGCACCAACCGCATTTACGACGCCACAAAAACCTTTGGCAACATCGTCACCTTCCGCGATCTGGAGCAGGCGACTATTGATGCCATCACCTTGTTTGGCGACAAGAACACTAAAAACGTGGTGCTGGAGAAAAGCTACACGGAATACATGCAGGGCTTTACCGACGCGACAACCGGTGAAGCGCGGCGGGGGTTTATGGATGTGGTGAAGGAACTAGAAACCCGTTTTCCTGACTCTGCTGCCATTGAAAAGGAAGCCGACAAAAAAGCGTTCGCCAAACTGTTCGGCGAATACCTGCGCGTCGAGAACGTGCTGCAAAACTATGACGAATTTGCCAGCTTGAAGGAGCTGCAAAACGTCGATAGGAGCGATCCGGTCGCATTGGATGCGTTCAAGGCCAAATACTATCTGAACGAGGACGATCTGATGGCACTGCAAGCCATTACGCTCCCCGCTGACCGAAAAATTCAAGATTACCGTTCTACTTACAATGATGTGCGCGACTGGTTGCGCCGGGAAAAGTCTTCTACGGAAAAAGAAAAATCCACGATTGACTGGGATGATGTGGTTTTTGAGATAGAGCTGCTCAAATCCCAAGAATTTAATCTGGATTACATTCTGGAGCTGATCTTTGAGCATCATAAGAAGATCAAAAATAAGTCCGAACTGGTGGACGAAGTGCGCCGCGTGATTCGCGCCAGCCTCGGTAATCGCGCTAAAGAAAGCCTGCTGGTCGACTTCATCCATCAGACCGATCTGGAGCAGATGAGTGACAAAGCCAGTGTGATTGATGCCTTTTTTCTGTTCGCGCAGGCCGAACAACAGCGCGAAGCGCAAGAACTCATAGATGCGGAAAGCCTGAATGCCGAGGCGGCACGACGCTATATCACCGCCTCGCTGAAGCGGGAATTTGCCAGCGAGAACGGCACGGAGTTGAACGCCGTTTTACCCAAGATGAGCCCGCTGAATCCGCAATATCTGACCAAAAAGCAGAGCGTGTTCCAGAAAATTGCGGCTTTTGTGGAGAAGTTCAAGGGCGTAGGCGGTCCAGTCTGAAGTCATCTCTCTTGATGTGCGCGATAGTCTTTACGCTGCTTTCAGAGGCAGGGGGCGTCGGGCAAAGCGATAGCTGTTCATTATTAGCGCGTTCTGTTAGAGTGCGGCTGCCGTCATGCCTCAGTCTGCATGATGGACTTTGCACAGGTTCCCCACCTTGATGAAGCGTCTGCCCTAGACTGGCGCCCTTGCGGCGAGGCCGGTGTTTTTGGAGTTATCCCCTATGTCGTCTACTTTTGAATCTCTCGGTCTTTCCGAGCCTATTTGGCGTGCGGCTGCTGAACGCGGTTATACCACCCCAACCCCTATTCAAGAACAAGCTATTCCCGTGGTGATGTCGGGGGTAGATCTTCTGGCCGGTGCGCAGACGGGCACGGGCAAAACGGCAGCCTTTGCCATGCCTATTCTTCATAAGCTCGCTGCTACTGCAGATGCGGCCTCCCATAAGCCTTCCAGCGTGCGCGCGTTGATTCTGGTGCCTACCCGCGAACTCGCCGCTCAGGTGGAAGAAAGCGTACAGTTGTATGGTCGCTATCTTTCTTTGCGTTCTTTGATTCTGATTGGTGGGGTGAAAATCAACCCACAGATGCAGAAGTTGCGTCGGAGCGTGGACGTATTGGTGGCCACCCCTGGTCGTTTGCTGGACCATATTCAGCAGCGCAGCGTGGATTTATCACAGGTTGAAATTCTGGTGCTGGACGAAGCGGATCGGATGCTGGATATGGGTTTTATCCGTGATATTCGTCGAATTATCGCCGTGCTCCCCAAAAAACGTCAAAATTTATTGTTTTCGGCGACTTTTTCTCCGGAAATTCGGACGCTGGCAGATGGCATTTTGCACAACCCGGCTAGTGTTGAAGTGGCAAGTCGGAATGCTACAGCCGATACCGTGGCGCAACGCTTTTATGCGGTAGATCAGGATCGCAAGCGCGAGTTGCTGACCCATTTGATTCGTGAGCAGCAATGGCATCAAGTGTTGGTGTTTACCCGCACCAAGCATGGCGCAGACCGTCTCGCCAAGCATTTATCTCAAGATGGCATGCAGGCCATGGCTATTCATGGGGATAAAAGTCAGGGCGCGCGCACCCGGGCATTGTCCGAATTTAAGGAAGGAAAGGTACGCGTATTGGTGGCCACGGACATTGCGGCGCGCGGCATTGATATCAGCGAGTTACCGCATGTCGTGAATTTTGAGTTGCCGCATGTACCCGAAGATTATGTCCATCGTATTGGCCGGACGGGGCGCGCTGGAAACAATGGTCAGGCGATTTCATTAGTCAGTGGCGATGAACGTAAGCAGTTGCAAGATGTGGAGAAGCTCTTACGTAAATCGTTTGAAAAAGAAATTGTCAGCGGTTTTGAGCCTTCCCGATCCTATAGTAGTCGTCCTTCTGTCGAGCCAGCACGCCGATCTTCGGCTCCAGCGGGTCGAGGTCGTTCAGTGGCGGGAGGTGGTCGTTCTCGCGGCGCGTGATGCGGGCTGGCACATAACGCTCTAGGGCTGCGCTACGCCCTTGGCAGAAGCCTGTCAAATCCGTCACAATGCCTAGGGTTGGAGCGTTAGATCTACAAAAGGCAGGCATGGACGAAGAAAAGCTATCCGCTTCTTCACGTATCCTCGTGGTTGAGGACGAGGAGGGTATACAGGAGTTGCTGCGTGTCACCTTGCAGCGCCAGGGCTTTGACGTGCGTTGTGAAGGGAGTGTGGAATCCGCAGAGTCGGCGCTGTTGAGCTGGGAACCGCAGTTGCTGGTGTTGGACTGGATGTTACCCGGCGAAAATGGTCTGACTTGGTGCCGTATGTTGCGACGTCGTGAGGAAACCCAGAAACTCCCCATCATTCTGTTGACGGCGCGTGGTGAAGAGGCGGATCGGGTACATGGTTTGGAATCTGGAGCCGATGATTATCTCGCTAAGCCTTTTTCGCCGCGTGAGTTGGTGGCCAGAGTCAACGCGCTTTTGCGGCGCAGCTATAACGGTCAGTCACTCGGAAAAATAAAGCTCGGCGGGTTGCAGGTAGACCTTCGCGCGCATCGCGTCTACGCGGACGATACGCAAATTCGTTTGGGACCCACCGAATTTCGTCTGCTCCGTCTTTTTGCGACCAACCCGGATCGGGTTTTTTCCCGTGAGATGCTGCTGGACCAAATCTGGGGTCGGCAAAGCTTTATCGAAGAGCGAACCGTTGATGTCCATATCCGGCGCTTACGCCGAGGTCTTGAAGAGTACGGATATGCCCACATTATCGAAACCGTTCGCGGCGAAGGCTATCGTTGTAGCGCTTTGGGTGAAATTGCTTGAAAAAATGGGCGCTTCTTAATCGGTTTCAACGCAGGTCGTGAATATTATCCGTGCTTGGTTTCTGCCGCTGGCACTCTGGTTATTGATCCCAGCTTTTCTGGCGACAGACCGGCTTTGGGCTTGGTCTTACCTGCCGCCCGTTCTCGTGGCTCTGATTTTGGCGGTTTGGGTGGGCTGGCATCGTCAACAATCCATGAGTTTCAGTGCATGGTTTCGCAATCCTGATACTTTGCTGCCGCCCCTTGCTGGCGGTTTTTGGGAGGAGACCTTCGCCGATGGGTATCATTGGCGTCGTGATCAGGAGGCCCGACAGCGGCAGTTGAGCGCCCAGATTTTACAATTGCGCGATGCGTTGCAGGCCATGCCGGATGTGGTGGTACTGATGGATGCACGCGGTCAGCTCTTATGGGTAAATCCCTCAGGTATCCGGTTGTTACAGTTACAATGGCCGGATGACGTTGGTAAACCGTTGGCTTTTTGGTTGCGAACACCCCACTTGCGCGCTTTTTTAAGTGGTGAAGGCCCTTCGACTTTGCAGTTGCCCGCACCCGTGGATTCGCAGCAGCTATTGGAGGGTATGCGTTATCCTCTGGCGGATGCCGGTGCGCTGATCATTTTTCGGGATGTCACCCGAATTCGCCAGTTGGAGCAGGTTCGGCAAGACTTCGTCGCCAACGTCTCTCATGAATTACGCAGCCCACTGACGGTCGTCCGGGGTTTTCTGGAAAATCTGCTGGATGGTCCCTTGGCGGAGGACGAAGAAGTGGGCAGTCAGCTCCATTTAATGGAAGAACAGACCTTGCGCATGCAATCTTTGGTAGAAGATTTGTTGTCGCTGGCGCGTATGGAGGCTGCCGTAGCAGAGCATGAAAACTGCGATGTTTTACCCTTCGCGACGATGACGCAGAGCGTGCTGGACACCCTGATACCGTCGATCGCTCAGAAAAACCTACAAGTCACCACCCATCTCGATCCCGAACTGGGGATTTTTGCAGAACACATTGATATTATTAGTATCATTAGAAATCTTCTGGAAAATGCCGTGAAGTATACGCCAGCGGATCGCGCGATTTTTTTACGCTGGGAGGGTAACGCTGAGGCCTTATGCTTCACCGTTCAAGATACGGGAGATGGCATCGCTTCTGAGCATTTACAGCGCATCACAGAACGATTTTATCGGGTCGATAAGGGGCGATCTCGACGTATGGGTGGCACCGGATTGGGTCTGGCCATTGTCCGTCACGCGGTGGAACGCTATCAGGGACACTTGGAGGTGCGTAGTGAAATCGGTAAAGGGACCACTTTCGTGGCACACTTTCCTCTGCAACTGGCCCGTAAAATATCTGCCAAGACGGAGGCTGTCACAAAATGGTCATAAAGTCTTGCTATAGTCTGCGGGTCTGCGTTTGCTGCTTACCGGGCAAGCAATACATGGTCCTGCATGGTGGGACTGAACATGGTTAGATGCGCTGATGTTGTGCTAATTTTGCATTTTACTTTTCTGCTTTCCCATTAAGGACAGGAGCCTGTTGTAATGTTGGAATCACAACAAACCAAAATATCCGTTCGTCACCTGGATTTTTTTTACGGGAGCAATAAGTCGCTCAAAGACATTAATCTGGAAATGCCGGGGAATCAGGTAACCGCATTTATCGGCCCTTCGGGCTGTGGGAAATCGACCTTACTCCGGGTTTTTAATCGCATGTATTCCTTGTATCCAGGGCAGCGGGCGACGGGTGAGGTGCTGCTGGATGGGGAAAATATTCTGGCACCCAGCATGGATGTGAATATGCTGCGCGCTAAAGTCGGTATGGTTTTTCAGAAGCCGACGCCTTTCCCCATGTCGATTTACGATAATATTGCTTTTGGCATCAAGCTCTATGAGAAACTCCGCAAGGTCGAAATGGATGAGCGGGTAGAGCAGGCCCTGCGTCAGGCGGCACTTTGGGATGAAGTGAAAGATAAACTGAAAACTAGTGGACTGGGTTTGTCTGGTGGTCAGCAGCAGCGCTTGTGCATCGCTCGCGCTGTGGCAGTAAAGCCGGAGGTGATTCTGCTGGACGAACCCACTTCGGCTTTGGACCCTATAGCGACGTTGAAAATTGAGGAACTGGTCAGCGAGTTGCGGAATCAATTTACTATTCTGATCGTCACCCACAATATGCAGCAGGCGGCGCGCGTTTCCGATTATACGGCGTTTATGTACCTCGGTGAGATGGTGGAATTTGGTCTCACCAATCAGTTGTTCACCAATCCGAGCAAGAAACAGACAGAAGATTACATCACCGGTCGTTACGGTTAAGGAGTGCGCGAATATGGATAAAGATCAACATATTTCTCAAAGATTCAATGATGATTTGAACGAAGTCCATGCCTTGGTTCTGGCTATGGGTGGCGTGGTTGAAGAGCAGATCAGTGATGCCATCCGAGCGCTACAGACGGGTGATAATGATCTCGCTCAGGAGGTGGTCGCCCGGGACCATGAAGTCAACGGTTACGAGGTGCGTATTGAGGAAGAGTGCATCAATATTCTCGCCATGCGTCAGCCTGCCGCCTCCGATCTTCGTTTGGTGATGACCTTAATCAAAAGCATCGCGGATCTTGAGCGCATGGGAGATAAGGCCAGTAAAATCGCAAATATGGTTCTGGCCATGGGGCACGGTACCCGAAATGTGAATCCTGCATTTTTGCGAGATATTGACGTTATGGCCAACTACGCCCTGAATATGCTGCGTCGCGCCATGGACGCTTTGGCGCGTGCGGATGCGGAGCAGGCTATTGCGGTTGCTAGAGGCGATGAGGTGCTCAACCAAGAATATCGTTCGGCCTTGCGTCGCCTGATTACGTATATGATGGAAGACCCGCGCACCATCACCCCAGCTATTGATGCCTTATTTATCGCCAAGGCCATTGAGCGTATTGGCGATCATGCCCGTAACATCTGTGAATATGTGATTTACCTTGCCAAGGGTAAAAATGTCCGGCATCTTCCCCTAGAAGAGGTCGAGCAAAGCATCCAGGGGAAATAATCATGGCGGAACCCGCATCCACCGCAGCACACGAAAACTTTCTTGCGGCAGTGGATCTGGGTTCCAATTCTTTCCACATGGTCGTAGCGGAAGAAATGGGCTCCGAAATCCGTCTGCTGGACCGACTGCGGGACGGTGTCCGTCTGGCGGAAGGATTGCGTGACGACGGTACCTTGGAACCCTTGGTGGAAAAACGCGCCTTGGCTTGTCTGGCACGTTTTGGTCAACGGCTGCATGGATTACGTCCGGATCGGGTGCGTGTTATCGGCACCAACACCTTGCGTCAGGCCAGTTCCGCCGAGGGTTTTATCCAGGCTATTGAACAAACACTCGGATATCCAGTAGAAATCGTCGCTGGTCGGGAAGAAGCTCGCCTAGTCTACCTTGGTGTATCGCATTCCCTAGCCGTAGATGCTATAGAGCGCCGTTTTGTAACGGATATCGGTGGCGGTAGTACCGAACTCATTGCCGGTCAGGGATTTCTGCCCAATATTCGGGAGAGCCTGCATTTTGGCTGCGTGGCGTCGACCCGAGCTTTTTTTGGGGATGGCCTGATTACCGAGGCTGCTTGCGAACGACTAGAAAAACGGGTGCGTATGGCGTTAGAACCCATGCTGGACGAATTTACCCAGCATGGTTGGGACCAAGCCATCGGTTCTTCGGGTACGATCAAAGCCATTGCTCGTATTTTGACGGAAAACGGGCAGGGCAGTCGTATCAGCCGGACCGGTATGCACTGGTTACGAGAGCAGTTGCTGCGTCTGGGTTCGGTGCGTGCGCTGACGCAGATGAAGGGATTAAAAGCCGATCGTGCAGCCGTATTCCCCGGTGGTTTCATGATTCTCTATGCCTTGTTTGAGGCGCTCAACTTGCAGGAAATGCGTTTCTCGGAAGGTGCTCTCCGAGAAGGTGCGATTTATGATCTACTCGGTCGTATTCACCAAGAAGATACTCGCGAGATCAGTATTCGCAGTTTGCAGGAACGCTTTCACAGTCAGGCTGCCCGCAACGACGCCGTAGCCGGTTGGGCCGAGCAATTTTTTTCGGCGGCTTTGGCGGTTTGGCCTTTGCACGGCGCACACCGCCAATGGTTACAGTGGGCGGCGGCCACGCACGACATTGGCTTAGATATTGCCCATTCGGGCTTTCACAAACACGGCGAATATATTTGGCGCAATGCGGACCTCGCAGGATTTTCGCGTCGAGAGCAGGGGGTAGTAGCCGCCCTGTTGAGGGCACAGCGCAAGCGCTTGCCTAATCCACAGCAACTGCGTGCATTGGGTATTGCTGCAGAAGATGTGTTGCCCTTGCAGCGTCTGATGGTGTTGTTACGCCTAGCGATTTTATTTCAACGTGGCGCACAGTCTTGTGAAGCGTCGCCCAAACTGGTGGTGTCCGAACGCGATCTGAGCTTTTCCTTGCCGGAGGGTTGGTTGTACCGTGCGCCTCTGCTGCTGGCAGATCTCGAACAGGAGCAAGAGTGGATCGCGCCCGATTTTCATCTGCACTGGTAAACCGAGCGATGAAGTGTTATCGGCAATCATCCCTGCTGCGCTGGGAGTTTGAATCATAGACTTATTAAACGCGTTGTTGCATGAGCTGCATTGGCAACCCATAACCCTTGGCGTCATTACTGAGTTTTTGCGTCGGTATGGGTATTGGATTCTTTTTGTGGGAACTTTGCTGGAAGGCGAGGCGGTGGTCATCATTGCTGGCGCCTTGGCGCATGCGGGTGTTCTCGATTTGTCTTTGGTCATCGTTGTCTCCTGGCTCGGAAGCACGCTGAACGATCAACTGCTTTACCAACTGGGATACCACTATGGTGATCGCATCCTCAACATTCTGCCCAGATTTCTTCGGCGACACATTGTACAGGCAGAAGCGTTGATTCGCCGTTTTGGTGACTGGGTCACGCTGTTATTTCGCTTTGTTTACGGTACGCGCACGATTACGCCCATACTCTTGGGCGTACATCACTATCCGCCCAAGCGTTACCTGTGGATGAATCCGGTAGCGGCCGCCGTCTGGGCGGCGGCGATAGCCGGAATGGGTTATGTGCTGGGGGCTTCTTTGCAAACCCTGCTCAGTAGGGTTCAACATGTACAGGTGGTGCTTCTTGCGCTGGTTGTTGGCGGAGCGGGCCTGTACTGGTGGTGGCATCATCGTCAGGAGCATAAAGAACCCAAGTAAGCGACTTGCTGAAGAGGTGTTTTTTGTGATAAAAAGCGCTGGGCTTCGGCCTAATACTCACACACCGCATTAGAGGATTTCCGGGTGTCCGCAAGGATGGATTTCTCGGCGGTGTGGCGGAACTTAACCCTTGAAAAATGGAGAATTACCTATGAGCAGCAATGTCACCATGCGCGCCCTGCTAGAAGCCGGTGTGCACTTCGGTCACCAATCCCGTTACTGGCACCCAAAGATGGCGCCTTATTTATTTGGTGAGCGTAACCGTATTCATATCATCAACCTAGAGCACACTCTGCCGATGCTGCGTACCGCTTTGGCGTTTATTGAACAGATTTCTCGCAAGCATGGTCGGGTTCTGTTTGTGGGCACCAAGCGTCAGGCCCGCGAAGCTGTTGAACAAGAAGCGCGTCGTTGCGGCGGTTTTTTTGTCAATCAACGTTGGCTGGGCGGTACGCTGACCAACTTCAAGACCATTCGTCAGTCTATTCGTCGTTTGGATGAGCTGGATCAAATGGTAGTGGATGGCACGATGGACAAACTGACCAAAAAAGAAGGTCTGACCCTGAGCCGTGAACGCGAAAAGCTGGAACGCAGCCTCGGTGGTATCAAAGAGATGAATGGCCTGCCCGATGCAATTTTTGTGATTGATGTCGGTCATGAAAACATTGCCGTTCTTGAGGCCCGTAAGCTCGGTATTCCGGTGATTGGCGTGGTGGATAGTAATTGTGATCCCCTGCTGATTGACTACCCGATTCCCGGCAACGATGACGCTACCCGCGCTATCCGCCTTTATGCTTCACTGGTTGCCGATGCCATTCTTGCTGGCCGTCAGGGTGGTGAATCGGCGTTGCTGGACGAATTTGTCGAGGTCGACGAAGAAATCATCGAAATCGACGCCGACTAACGCATTCAATCCTTATAACCCAGGAGTTTTCATGGCTATTAGTGCACAACAGGTTAAAGAGCTGCGTGAGCGCACCGGCGCTGGCATGATGGAATGCAAGACGGTGCTGACCGAAGCAGATGGTGATATTGAAGCGGCCATTGATTTGCTGCGTACCCGTGGTCTGGCTAAAGCCGACAAGAAAGCCGGACGGGTTGCTGCAGAAGGCGTCATCATGACTGCCGTCAGCATGGACCAGAAGCAGGGTGTCGTGCTGGAAGTGAATTGCGAAACTGACTTTGTCGCCAAAAACGATGATTTTTTGGCGCTGGCCAAGGATTGTGCGGAACAGGCACTCAAGCAAGGTCTGAAAGAAGCGGACGCTTTGCTCGCTAATGCGGAAATTGAAGAACGCCGCAAGACGCTGGTCAGCAAGTTGGGGGAAAATATCAGTCTCCGTCGTCTCCAGCATCTGCAGGTAAACGAAGGCGTGATCGGCGCTTACGTTCACGGCAGCCGAATTGGCGTATTGGTGGCATTGGAAGGGCAGGCGGCGACCGGCGAATTGGGTCGGGATGTTGCCATGCATGTAGCCGCCGCACGTCCCGAGGTGGTTCATCCAGAACAAGTCTCTGCAGAACGCTTGGCGCGGGAAAAAGACATTCTCGTTGCCCAAGCAGCAGATAGCGGCAAGCCAGCCGATATTGTTGAAAAAATGATCTCTGGTCGGTTGAATAAGCTTATCAACGAAATCGCGCTGACCGGTCAACCCTTTGTGAAAGATCCTGAGCGTACTGTGGGCCAGTTGGTGAATGGTCACAAGGGCGTGAGCGTGACGGAGTTTGTCCGTTTCGAGGTGGGTGAAGGCATTGAAAAAGCGCCCGTTGCCGATTTCGCCACTGAGGTCATGGCGCAAGTCCGGGGGTCCTGAATGGCTGCGCCCTTGTATTCCCGTATTCTCCTCAAGCTCAGCGGAGAGGCCCTGATGGGCGACGGGCAGTATGGTGTAGACCGTGAGGTCGTGCGGCGTATGGCTCGGGAAATCAAGGACGTTGTGGATTCTGGTGTGCAGGTGGCGATTGTCATTGGCGGCGGCAATATTTTTCGAGGGATGGCCAAAGCTGCTGAAGGCATGGATCGTGCGACTGCCGATTACATGGGAATGCTGGCTACGGTGATGAATGCTTTGGCCGTACAGGACGCCCTTGAGCATCTGGGTCTGCCGACGCGCGTTCTCTCCGCATTGCACATTGAGCAGGTGGCTGAACCCTACATCCGCAGGCGGGCAATCCGCCATTTGGAAAAAGGGCGAGTGGTTATTTTTGGCGCCGGAACGGGTAATCCGTTTTTCACTACAGACACAGCGGCGAGCCTGCGTGCGGTCGAAATCAATGCCGAACTGGTGCTGAAGGGCACCAAGGTCGATGGTGTTTATACGGACGATCCGGTCACACATCCTGAGGCTATGCGTTACCGCGAGTTGTCATATACCCAGGTGCTGGAGCAGAATCTTCAAGTCATGGATGCCACGGCCATCACCCTCTGCCGAGATAATGACATGCCCATTATTGTATTTTCCATCAATAAATCCGGCGCATTGATGCGGGTAATGCGCGGTGAAGAGGAAGGCACTTCGGTGCGTAGAGAGATTGCATGACGATTCAAGAGATCAAAAAAGATTCCGAGATTCGGATGAAGAAAAGCATTGAGTCCCTGAAAGGGGAGCTCACCCGTCTGCGTACCGGGCGGGCCAGCGCGGGTTTACTGGACCACGTTCAGATTGACTATTACAACGCCCCGACGCCGCTGGCGCAGGTGGCGTCAGTATCGGTGGCTGATGCGCGTTCGCTGGTGGTTACGCCTTGGGAGAAAAACCTGATTCCCAAGATCGACAAAGCGATACGTGACGCGGGTCTGGGGCTGAATCCGGTCGCTGGTTCGGACAACATTCGCGTGCCTTTGCCGGCGCTTTCCGAAGAGCGGCGTAAAGAAATGGTCAAAGTGGTGCGCCAAGAAGGTGAGGGCGCGCGCGTGGCCATTCGTAATATTCGTCGTGACAGTATTTCGCAGGTCAAGGATCTGCATAAGCAAAAGATTATTTCGGAAGACGAGGAACGTCATGCTGAAGAAGCGTTCCAGAAGCTGACGGATCGCTTTATTGATGAGGTGGATGCTGTCGTGGAGGCCAAGGAAGCTGACCTCATGGAGGTCTAATCCGCATGTCTGCCCAGCATTCAAATTTGCCGCCTGCCATGCCGCGCCACATTGCGGTGATTATGGACGGTAACGGGCGCTGGGCCTATCGCCAGCATCTGCCTCGGGTTGCTGGTCATCGGCGAGGTGCCGAGGTGGTGCGAGAAATGGTCCAATCCTGCGTTGATCTGGGCATTCCGTACCTCACTCTTTTTGCATTTAGTACCGAAAATTGGCGGCGACCAGCACTGGAAGTGCGCCTGCTGATGAACCTCTTTCGTCTGCTTTTGAAGCGGGAAGTCCGCAAGCTCCATGAAAATGGGGTGCGTCTGTGCATTATTGGGGATCGTAGCGTGTTGGCACCCGATCTTCTTAAACTCATCGCAGAAGCGGAAACCTTGACGGAAAGCAACACGCGTCTGCAATTAAATCTAGCGGTGAATTATGGGGGGCGTTGGGATATTACCCAAGCCGTGCGGTCTGTGCTGGCTTTAGTTGAGTCAGGCGCGTTGGCGGCCGGAGATGTTTCTGAAGCCGATATTGCCCAGCATTTAAGCTTGGCGAATATTCCCGAACCCGATCTCATGATTCGCACGGGCGGTGAAGAACGCATCAGTAATTTTCTGGTCTGGCAGATGGCTTACAGCGAATTTTATTTTACGGATGTGTTGTGGCCAGACTTTGACCGCGCCTCTCTGGAGCACGCCTTGCATTCGTTTGCGCAGCGCCAACGACGTTTTGGAAAAACCGGTGATCAGGTGTTGGAGGACGATTGCTCCGTCAGCGACTGATCACCGCCGCGCTCTTGTTTCTGCTGGTATTGATGCTGATTTTTTGGGCGCCTTTTTGGGTTTTTTTGAGCTTTTTGGTCCTTCTGGCTTTTTTGTCGGGATTGGAGTGGGGACGCCTCAGCTTGCTGAGTGCATCGGCCTCGGTCGTGTTGGCCACTTTGCTGGCGGCGTTACTGCCACTGTCCTTGTTCCTGAATGATTTGCCTTGGCGCAGTATGGCGTATAGCCTAGTATTAGCTTGGTCCTTGTTTTTGCTGTTTATTGTGCGCGTTTCGCCGACGCGCTTGGAAACCGCAGCATTCTGGCAGCGTCCCCTCACGGCGGTCTTGTTGTTCCCCGCATTTCTGCCCGCTTATCTACTCGTGTTGCAGCTCCAGAGTAAGGCTCCGATGTTCTTGCTTTGGGTGATCGTTATGATCAGTGCGGGAGACATCGGTGCCATGACTTTGGGTAAACTCTGGGGGCGTCGTCGTCTGGTCGCGCAGATTAGTCCGGGTAAAACCTGGGAAGGATTGTATGGCGGCTTGCTAGGGAGCGCTATTGTGGGCACACTGGGCGTCTGGATTTGGCGCGGTTCGGTTCCTTTGGGGCTGTTGTCAGGCGCGCTGTTAGGATTGTTGACTGGAGCTTTCGCCGTGGTGGGGGATCTTGCCGAAAGTTATCTCAAGCGCCGCGCCGACTGCAAAGACAGTGGTCAGTTGCTACCCGGACACGGTGGTCTGCTGGATCGTCTGGACAGTATGAGTGCGGGTATTCCGGCTTTTGTAGCCGGTCTTTATTATCTGGGTTGGTGGAAATGACACGAGGCATCTGCATACTGGGAGCGACCGGCTCCATCGGTAAAAGTACTCTGGATGTGGTATCTCGCCACCCAGAAGAATTCAAAATTGTGGCCCTGACCGGTAACCACCGGGTGCCCGAAATGTTGGCACTCTGTCAGCAATACCAGCCGCAAAGAGTCGTCATGGCGTCTCCTGATGCTGCCCAACAATTACAAATGTTGCTGCGTGATGCGGGCCTCAAAAACATTGAACTAGATAGTGGCGCCGAGGCGCTGGCAGAAGTGGCGCGCATGGACGGTGTCGACGAAGTCATGGCGGCCATTGTTGGCGCGGCCGGGCTGTTACCAACGCTTGCGGCGGTGGATGCGGGTAAAAAGGTATATCTCGCCAATAAAGAATGTTTGGTAATGGCGGGTCAGTTATTCATGGACCGGGTACGCAGTCGTGGTGTCACTCTGCTCCCCATAGATAGTGAGCACAATGCCGTTTTCCAGTGTTTTGCCGATGGAAAGGGCGTGCGTCGCATTCTGCTGACGGCATCGGGGGGGCCATTCCGGACTTGGCCGCTCGAAAAATTGGTGGGCGTGACCCCGGATCAGGCTTGTGCACATCCTAACTGGGTCATGGGCCGCAAGATCTCGGTGGATTCCGCCACCATGATGAATAAGGGGCTGGAGGTGATTGAGGCCCATTGGCTGTTTGATCTGCCCCCTGCACAAATTGATGTGGTTATCCATCCGCAAAGCATTATCCACTCCATGGTAGAGTATGTGGACGGGTCGGTACTGGCGCAATTGGGGAATCCGGATATGCGCACCCCGATTGCGCATGCCTTGGCTTTCCCGGAACGAATGGAAAGCGGCGTGTCCTCTCTGGATCTGGCGCAGGGACCTGATCTGCAATTCGAAGCCCCCGACCTCCAGCGTTTTCCCTGTCTGGCTCTGGCTTTTGCGGCGCTTAAAGCAGGTGGTGCCGCCGCAACGGTGCTGAATGCGGCAAACGAGGTGGCGGTGCAGGCTTTTCTCGATGAAAAGCTGCCTTTTGCACAAATTGCGGCAGTGGTAGAAAGCACTTTGAATGATTTGCAACCCGCAGCGCCGGATCATCTGGATGGTGTTCTTGCTGTGGACCAAGAGGCGCGCGTGGTCGCGGCGCGTCATCTGCGGCGATACGTTTCAGCATCCCACGGATAAGTTTTAGGCCACTGTGCATATCCTTGAAACCATCGGTGCCTTTATTCTGGCGATCGGCATTCTGGTGCTGATTCATGAGTCTGGGCATTTCATGGTCGCCAAGTCCATGGGCGTCAAAATACTTCGCTTCAGTATTGGCTTTGGGCCCGCCGTAGTGAGTCGGCGCTGGGGCAAAGATCAGACGGAGTATGTCATTGCCGCGTTGCCGTTGGGTGGATATGTCAAAATGCTCGGCGAACAAAGCGATGAGCCGGTCAACCCAGAAGATCAGGAGCGGACTTTTGATCGACTCGCACCCAGCAAGCGTTTCCTGATTGCACTGGCTGGGCCTGTTGCCAACCTACTTTTTGCCATTGTCGCCTATGCGGGGGTGGCCTGGCTGGGAATCCCCGGTTTGGCACCCATTGTTGGACTGGTACAGGATCACTCTTTGGCTGCTCAAGCGCAGTTGCAGCCTGGCGAGCGTATTGTACAACTCAATAATCAGCCCGTTTATACTTGGGAAGACATGCGCATGGGTTTGCTTTCGGCGGCGATTGCGCGGACTCCGGCCGTTCTAGAAACGCGGAACCCTCAAGGACAGTTGGCGAAGCATGTGCTGCCCTTGCAGTCTCTCAAAGCGGATTCGGTGGGTCCAGATTTCTTGGGTAAAGTGGTGGGCATGGAGCCTTACCTACCAGCCACGGTGGGTGCGGTGGCGGCCAACAGTCCAGCCAGCCGGGCCGGTTTGTCGGCTGGAGATCGTATTGTTGCGGTGGATCAGCACCCGATCCCGAGTTGGGAAGGTCTTGCCAAACATATAGAATCGCATCCTGACAAGCCGGTACAACTGAGTTTTGTGACGCCCGAAGGCGTTCATAAATCCGCTCAGGTGATTCCGCAAATGTTCCTCGATAAATCCGGTAAACCGATTGGGCGTATTGGTATTGTCATGGCGCCTTTGCCCAAGGATTTGATTGTGTTGCGCCAACGTGGGCCGCTGGATGGGCTCGCTTATGGCGCGCGAACTACGGGGCAGATGTCTTGGATGACTCTTGATATGATGTGGGGGATGATTCAGGGCTTTGTTTCACCCGACAATATCAGCGGACCTATTTCTATTGCTGAGTATGCGGGGCAGTCGGCACAGGCGGGGCTTGCGCCTTTCCTCAGTTTTCTGGCGCTGGTCAGCATCAGTCTGGGAATTCTCAATTTGCTGCCTATCCCCATTCTGGACGGCGGTCATCTGGTTTTTTATGCTGTCGAGATGCTACGCGGTAAACCCCTCTCACCGGCAGTGGTGCAAAAATCGCAGCAGATCGGTATAGTGCTGCTTCTGATGCTGATGTCCTTCGCCTTCTACAACGATATTATGAGATTGCTGACCACGTGAAAAAATTCAGCCTGACTTTGACTGCTCCCTTTACGATTGCTGCTGGTGTGGCCTGCGTGGCTTCAGCCTGGGCACTACCCGCTTGGGCATTTACACCCTTTACCGTCAAAAATATTGAAATCCGTGGATTGCAGCATATTGCGCCGGGTACGGTGTATAACTATCTGCCGATTCACATTGGTGAAGAAGTGAATGATCAGAAGGCCCAGAAGGCCATCAAAGATCTCTACTCTACGGGATTCTTCAAGGACGTGACCATTGCGCGTTCTGATAACAATCTTCTGGTCATTGTCCAGGAGCGACCGATTATCTCCAGCATTAAAATGCACGGCATCAAAGCCTTTTCCAAGAGCGAGGTCAATGACACGCTCAAAGGCATTGGTTTGGTAGATCGGCATATATTCAATCAGTCCATTCTGGATCAGGTGGTCCATGGGCTGCAGCAGCAGTATGAAGGTATGGGCTATTACAATGCGAAAATTCATGCCCGAGTCGAGAAACTGCCACGTAATCGAGTGGCGATCTTCATTGATGCCAAGGAAGGCGCGCAGGCCAGTATCAAGCAAGTGACGATTGTGGGTAACCACGCTTTTAGTGAAAGTCGTTTGCGTGGGCTGTTTAGCATCGGTGCGCCGGATGCTTTTTCCTTCTTTACGAAGAACGATCGCTACTCTCAGGAAAAGTTAATGAAGGGCCTAGAGGCTCTGAACAACTTTTATCTGGATCGTGGCTACCTGAACTTTGATGTGGAATCCAGCCAAGTGCAGGTGACTCCAGACCGACGTTATGTGTATATTACCGTCAACGTGCACGAAGGTGATATTTATCATGTGAGTGCGGTAAATCTCAGCGGTAATCTCGTCTTACCTAAGCCGGAGATTGAAAAGTTATTAGAAATCAAGCCGGGTGAAGTGTTCTCACGGGCGAAAATCAACGATACCAATAGTGCCATTGCCGACAAGTTGGGAGATTTGGGCTACGCATTTGCCAATACGACGCCGGTGCCCACCGTTGACGCCAAAACCCACAAAGTCGCCCTCAATTTTGAGGTAGATCCGGGTCGTAAGGTGTATATTCGTCGTATTGAAATTTCTGGCAATAATCGTAGTCGTGATTATGTGGTGCGTCGTCAGTTCCGGCAGATGGAAGGTGCGCTTTATGATTTGCGGCAGATCAAACGTTCCAAGGAACGACTGCAGCAGACGGGTTTTTACGACAAAATCGATACCAAGACGGTGCCAGTACCCGGACATCCAAATCAAATGAATCTGGATGTGCATGTCAGTGAGCGGCCCACGGGGAGTTTCAGTCTAGGGGTAGGTTACTCCAACGCTCAAGGCATCTTGTTCAATGGTTCCATTAGTCAGAACAACTTTATGGGTACGGGTAATGCGCTGTCTTTTTCGGCCAACGTCGGCGGCTTAGGGACGGCCTTCAACTTATCTTATACCGACCCTTTCTTTACTCCAGATGGTATCAGCCTAGGCGTCAATATCTATCGTAATGACACCAACCTTTCCAGTCTGGCGGTAGCTCCCTATCAGGAAATTGATTATGGCGTGACGGGAACCTTGGGTATCCCGATTATGCGGTATGTGTATGATTATATGTCCCTTGGATATAGTAATACGACCATTAATCTGACTTCTGGTAGCCCCCAAATCTACAACACCTATGTAGATACTTTTGGGAATACGGCTACGGCCATTACTTTGGGTAACAGTCTGACTTATGACAGCCGCAATTCCCCGATTTTCCCGACTAGGGGCTTTTACGGCAGTCTGGATCTGAAAGCAGCAGTGCCGCCCGGAAAGCTGAAATGGTACAAGGCAGAGGTTAAGGCCGATTATTATCACCCGGTGACATCTTGGCTGACGGCGGGTCTCAGTGGTCGGTATGGATTTATCAACGGTTATGGCGGCAAGCCGGTTCCATTCTTCAATAATTACTATCTAGGTGGTCCGACGACTTTGCCGGGTTATCAGACTTACGCCTTGGGACCGCAGGTCGGTGGTTATCCTGTGGGTGGTACGCGTGAGTTGCTGTTCAATGCCAGCCTGTATTTTCCATTACCGGGGCTTGCTGATAATAATAACTTCCGGATGTCCTTGTTTGCGGCTAGTGGCTGGGTTTATGGCGTGCAATCTAATACCGATGGCTCGGTGTACAATTACACGAATAATTATTTCCCCAGCCTGGGCGAAATGCGGACCACGGCAGGTGTTGGTTTTCTGTGGATTAGTCCCCTTGGACCCCTGCGTTTGTCTTTAGCTATTCCTCTGGATAAAAAGCCAGGGGATTTGACGCAACCGCTCCAGTTCACGGTTGGCAACAATTTTTGATGATGCCGAGTGCTCTGTATGATTAATGGGCTTCGTGCTGGGTTACTTGTAGGATTGTTGCTCATGGCGGGCATGGCTTGGGCCGATCCGATGAAAATCGGGTTTGTGGACCTCGATAAAGCCCTGCGTGAACTTCCCGAAGCGCAGGCTGGCGCCAGTAATTTGAATAAACAGGTTGAAGCCAAACAGAAAGAAATAGAAGCAAAACGTCAGCAGATTGATGCATTTCAAAAGGCTCTAGAAAAAAATTTTCCGACCCTGAGCAACGCCCAGCGCCAAGATCGCGAAGCGCAGTTGCAAAGTATGATATTGAATTTGCAGAGTTTTCAGAGAAAAGCCCAAGACTCTCTGAATTACCAGCGCAATCAGATTCTCAAGAATATCCAGAATCAGTTAGTCAAAGTGGTCAGCCAAATTGGACGAGCGGGACATTATACGGTCATTTTGAATGATAAATCGGTTCTCTATGTCAGTGGTGCCATCGACCTGACGTCGCAGGTGGTTGCGGCCATGACTCATGTTCCTCCAGCGCAGCCCAAAACGACGGGTAGTAAATAATGAAAGTTACGCCGCATTTGTTAGGTGATTTGGCGCAGCAAGTGGGTGGTGAAGTGCGAGGTGATTCTAGCTATCGAATCTCTGGAGTGCTCCCTCTTGATGAGGCCGGAAGCGGAGATCTCGCTTTTTTTCAGGACAGCTATGCATTGACCGCACTGAAAGCGAGCAGAGCCGGTGCGGTTATCATTAGCCCCAAATATGCTGAGGAGTTTGTCGGCCATCGAATTGTGGTGCAAAACCCTTACGCGGCTTTTGCACGCATTATGCAGATTCTGTTTCCGCAGGCACGCCTTGAACTTGGCATGCATCACAGTGTGCAGCTGGCGCGCGATGCTACCGTGCATCCGGATACGCGGGTGGATGCATTTGTTCAGGTTGCGGAGGGCGCCGAAATTGCTGCGGGAGTATGGCTCGAAGCCGGCGTATTTGTCGGTGCCCACGTCCAGATTGGTGCGGGTACACACATTTATCCGGGCGTAAAAATTTATCCGGGGTGCAAAATTGGTGCGCGCTGCATTATTCATTCTGGAGCGGTAATTGGTGCTGATGGCTTTGGATTCGCCGACGATAATGGAAAGTCCGTTAAAATACCTCAGGTTGGCGGGGTTCTGATTGGGGATGATGTAGAAATTGGTGCTAATTCTTGCATTGATCGGGGCGTTTTGAAGGACACCATCCTAGGCGATGGCGTGAAAATAGATAATCTCGTGCAAATTGGTCACAATGTGCACATTGGTGCTCATACGGTGATTGCCGGACAAACGGGCATCGCGGGAAGTGCTCATATTGGTCGAAATTGTCGTATTGGGGGTCAAGTCGGCATTGCGGGGCATATTCAGATTGCGGATGGCTGTATGGTGGCAGGGCAGAGTGCCATAACCCATAGCTTGCGCCATCCCGGTGTTTACTCGGGCGTGGTTCCCGCTCATGAAGTCGGTGGGTGGCGACGTATTGTTGCCCGTTTTGACGGGCTAGATGCATTATTTCGGCGGGTAAAGCGCCTAGAGCAAGCTGTCGCACAAAAATCATTAGCTGACGGGGAGTCATCTGATTGTGAATAACATGGATATTCAAGAAATTATGAAGCGTTTGCCGCATCGGTATCCGTTTTTGCTGGTGGATCGTGTGATTGCCATAGAGACGGGTAAAAATTTGCGTGCCCTTAAAAATGTCAGCATGAACGAACCGTTTTTTCAGGGACATTTTCCGGGAATGCCGGTAATGCCGGGCGTGTTGATTATTGAAGCGCTTGCCCAGGCTGCCGCCTTACTGGCTTTTTTTTCTGAAGATAAATACGGTGAAAATGCGGCGGTTTATTTCGCAGGTATTGATAAGGCGCGTTTTCGTAAACCGGTGACGCCCGGCGATCAGTTGGAACTGATCGCTACAGTGACGCGTCGCCGTTCGGGAATGTGGCAGATGGACACCCAGGCCCTTGTGGATGGACACGAAGTTGCTTCGGCGCTGTTAATGGCTACTCTTCGGGAAACCTCGTTATGAGTGCGCACATTCATGCTCTGGCGGTAGTGGATGCGGATGCTAAAATCGGTTCCGATTGCCGTATCGGTCCTTTCGCTGTCATCGGCGCGGGTGTGGAGATAGGGGATCATTGTCAGATTGGTGCCCATGCAGTCATTGAAGGCCCCACTCGACTGGGAAGCCATAATCAGGTGTTTCAGTTTGCGTCGGTGGGTACGGCGCCTCAGGATCTGGGCTATCAGGGAGAACCTACCGCTCTGGAAATCGGTTCTCACAATACTTTACGCGAGTTTGTGACGATCAATCGCGGTACGGTTAAGGGCGGGGGAGTGACCCGCATTGGGAGCCATAATCTGCTCATGGCTTATTGTCATGTTGCCCACGACTGCTGCATTGGCGATCAGGTGGTGATGGCCAATGCTGCAACGCTGGCTGGGCATGTCAGTATTGAGGACCACGCTATTCTGGGCGGGCTTTCCGCTGTCCACCAGTTTGCCCGCGTCGGCGCTCATGCCATTCTCGGAGGAGGGACTATGGCGCCTCTAGATGTTCCTCCTTATATGATGGCAGCCGGTAACCACGCCAGTTTGCATGGAATTAACGTGCGCGGGTTGGCGCGACGAGGCATTTCGCGAGAAACCATTTTACAGATCAAGCGCGCCTATCGCTTGTTGTTCCGCTCCGGACAGCGCCTGGAAGATGCCATGGACGAAGTCTTGCGGCGCGGCCTAGATGCTCCCGAAGTGGCGCATCTTCTCGATTTTATTAAAAATACCAAGCGGGGTGTGACCCGACCATGAAGCAACTTAAAACCGCAGTCATCGGGGTCGGTCATCTGGGACGATTCCATGCTCAAAAATACGCCCAGTTATCGCAATTACAGGGTGTTTATGATGCCAATCCGGCGCGCTCTGCCGAAGTGGCACAGGAACTGGGTTGCCGGGCTTTTACCAGTGTGGCGGAGTTGTTGGCGGAAGTAGATGCGGTATCCATTGCCACGCCGACTTCCACCCACTTTGCGGTCGCCGAAATGGCAATGCAGGCGGGGGTGCATTGTTTGGTTGAAAAGCCATTTACGTTAGATACCGATGAAGCAGATGCCTTGATTACCATGGCCCAAGAACGGCATCTGGTGCTGGCGGTGGGGCATATCAAACGGGTGCATCCCGCGATACTGCATTTACGCCAAGCAGGATATGGCGCCCCGCGTTATCTGGAGGCCGAGCGTTTAGCGCCCTTCAAACCCCGATCCTTGGATATTGACGTGATCATGGACCTGATGATTCACGATTTGGATCTGACCCTGCTGCTGACGGGTGCCGAGCCCGTGGATGTGCGGGCAGTGGGTGTTGCGGCGGTGACGGATAAAGCAGATATGGCTAATGCTTGGTTGACTTTGAATAATGGCACGGTTGCTAATCTGGCGGCATCCCGGGTCGTGCGGGAACCCGCTCGACGCATGCGCATTTTCTGGCAGGATCGTTATGCTTCGGTCGATTTTATGAATAATACGCTGCATATTTATCATCGTGGTGAGGGGATGGTTCCAGGCATTCCCGGAGTGCGCGATGAAGCGGTTGGGCTGCCGAAAAAAGATGCGCTAGCGTCGGAAATCGAAGACTTTTTGCAGGCCGTCGCGACGGGCAAAGCGGTCTTTTGTGATGGTATTGCCGGTCGGCGGGTACTCGCTGCGGCGTTGCAAGTGCGTACAGCGGTAGATCATTTTCTGAACCGCTAAGCTTTTTTGCCAGTGTTTATGATGTTTGATCAGGATGGTAAATAATGAGTCAGAATACAGCAATTCCCATGGTTGACCTGCGCGCGCATTTTCAGCCTTTGCGCGCGGAAATTTTGGCGGGTATGGGAAAAATCCTCGATCAAGCCAGTTTTATTCTGGGCGATCAGGGACGCGCTCTGGAGGCCGAAGTGTCGGGTCTTTGTGGTGTGGCCCACGGTGTAGGCTGCGCATCAGGAACAGATGCCCTGTTGCTGGCCTTGCGGGCCTTGGATATTGGTCCGGGAGATGAAGTGATTGTTCCGACTTTCACGTTCATTGCCACGGCCGAAGCGGTTCTGTATGTCGGGGCAACGCCGGTATTCGTGGATGTAGACCCCACGTCCTATATGATGACGGTGGAAGGTATTGCCGCCGCGCTGACCGCCCGAACCAAAGTGATTATTCCCGTACATCTTTACGGGTTGCCTGCCGATATGCCGGCAATTATGGCTTTGGCGCACAAACACGATCTCAAGGTTATTGAAGACTGCGCGCAAGCTATTGGCGCCCGTATTCACGGGCAGAGCGTTGGCAGTTTCGGTGATATCAGTTGCTTTTCGTTTTTTCCTAGTAAGAACTTGGGCGGTGCGGGTGACGGCGGCATGGTGGTGACCAACGATGCCGAGCTGGAGCGTCGCTTGCGGGGATTGCGTAATCATGGCTCCTGGCAGACTTATCATCATGATGTGCTGGGTTATAACAGTCGTCTCGACGAGATGCAGGCGGTGATTTTACGGGCTGAATTTCCACACTTGCCGGCCTTCAACGCGGGTCGCCGCCAAGCCGCCGCTTGGTATGGTGCGCATTTGGCGGGGCTGGATCTGCAGTTACCCATCGCTGCTGACGGTTATCATCATGTTTATCATCAATATACCATTCAGTTAGAGCAACGTGACGACGTCAAGGCGGCTTTGCAGGCAGAAGGTATTGCCAGCGCTATTTATTATCCTATTCCCTGTCATCGTCAGAAAATGTTCGGTGAACAGCCCCAAGGTCATTGTCCGGTGGCCGACGCACTTTCGACACGGGTGCTCGCGTTGCCCATGTTTCCGGAATTGCAGGAGGCGCAGATTGTCCGGGTGGCCGCCGTCATCCGTCGCACCCTGAACGGCTAGTCCCTTGAGCAAGGTTTTTATCCTTGCCGTCGAGCGCTCTGGAGAAAATCTCGGGCTGGAAATCCTAGAAAATGCGGCCATGGTCGGACTCGATGTGTCCTGGTCTGGCGTGGTCGGTTCTCGTTTGCAGGCTGCCGGTGTCCGTAATATGGCGGATGGCGAAGTGCTGGCGATCATCGGTCTGATCGAGGTGCTGCGTCATTATGTGCAGTTGCGACGCCTTTACCGGCAGATTGTGGCCCATTTGCAGCAGGAACGGCCCAATTGCGTGGTTCTGATTGACCATCCGGCTTTTAATTTGCGCATTGCTCGGGCTGCCAAAAAAATGGGTATCCGCGTGCTGTATGTGGTGGGACCGCAGATCTGGGCCTGGCGTTCCCAGCGAATCCATCAGATCAAGCGGGTAGTCGATCAGATGCTGGTGTTGTTTCCCTTTGAAGTGCCTATTTATGAGGCTGCTGGAGTTCCGGTGCAAGTTCTGGCGCATCCACTGCTGGCGCAAACAGTAGCCGCTCCAAATCCAGCTCAGGCTCGGGAGAATCTCCAGATCGCTCCGTCTGCAGCGCTACTCGCCCTGCTGCCTGGAAGTCGTCGTGGTGAACTGGAAAAACTGGCCACGCGCTATGCGGAAACCGCCCGTTTACTCCGACAAAAAAAGCCGGAATTGCAAATAGTCGTCGCCCTAGCCCGAGAAGAATTGCGACCGCTCTGGAATCGTCTCTGGCAGCTAGGCAATGGTCCCGATGATGCGAAGATTGCTGTTGCGCAGACGCAATCGGTACTGGCAGCGGCGAATGTCGTGCTGGTGGCTTCGGGGACGGCGACATTAGAAACAGCGCTCATGCAGCGTCCGGCGGTGGTAGTGTATGCGCTGAATGCTCTGACTTACCGCTTTGCCCGACGGTTGGTTAAAACTTCTTTGGTGGCCATGCCCAATATTTTGCTGAAAGACGCGGTTTATCCCGAATTTTTGCAGGATGCTTTTGTACCGAGCGCGGTAGCCGAGGCGCTTTTGGCACTGTTTGGGAATGCGGGCGCCAAGCAGGTTGAACGACTCCACCGTTTGCGCGATCTATTGCAAGGCGACTCGCCCGAGGCTTTACAGCGCGTTTTGCGGAAGATGCTGCAATAATGGGTGCTTCTTCAGCCAGACGCTCGTTAGCCCCCGTTCTGGAGCATTGGGGCCCGGATTGTGCCGGTGTGGATGAGGCGGGTCGCGGACCACTAGCAGGTCCGGTGGTGGCGGCCGCCGTTATTTTACGCGCACCCATGTATGGATTGAACGACTCCAAAAAAATGACGGCGAAAGCCAGAGCGCAGTGGGCATTGCGTATTCGCCAAGAAGCTGTGGCCTGGTCCGTGAGCTGGGCGGCGGTTTGGGAAATAGAACGTTACAATATTTTGCAGGCTAGCTTGCGAGCGATGGCGCGAGCTATTCATATTCTACCGGTACAGCCCACCCGCATTGCGGTAGATGGCAATCAATCGCCTCCAGGTTGTCGGGTAGAAACCGTTGTCGGGGGGGATGCTAAGGTGGATGCCATTGCCGCAGCGAGTATTCTGGCGAAAGTCGCTCGGGATGAAGAGATGCAGTGGCTAGACCGGTATTTCCCACAGTATGGTTTGGCGCGCCATATGGGTTATGGTACAGCGCTGCATCTTCAGGCCTTACGGCGCTGGGGACCGACGCCCCTGCATCGTCGTGGCTTTGCCCCAGTGGACCAGGCTTGGGAGAAAATGTCATGAAAGCCCCTAGTTTTGTGCATTTGCACGTTCATTCTGAATATTCCCTAGAAGATGGGATTATTCCGGTGAAAGCGCTGGCCCAGCGCTGCGCCGAGCGCGAAATGCCCGCAGTCGCTATTACGGATCACGGTAATCTTTTTGCACTCGTCAAATTCTACAATGCGGCCCGAGGGCAGGGCGTTAAACCGCTTATTGGTAGTGAAATTTGGATTCGTGATGCCACCGATGCGGATCGGCCATCCAGTTTGATCCTGCTCTGTATGAATAAAACCGGATATGGTCATCTGAGTCGTTTGCTGAGTCGCGGATACCTGGAAGGCAATCAGCAGGGTCGCCCCCAAATAGAGGCTGCCTGGCTGGATAATGCCAGTGACGGCCTGATTGCTCTGTCGGCGGCGGGTCAAGGCGAGGTGGGCCGGGCTTTGCAGGGTCATGATGCAGCACAGGCGGAAGCGTTGGCAGAGCGCTATGCGCGTTGCTTTCCTGATCGGTTTTATTTGGAAATACAACGTAATGGTGAGGAGAATCAGGAGGCTTTAGTACAAACCACCGTAGCCCTTGCGAAAAAATTAGATTTACCCCTCGTCGCCACCAATAATGCGCATTTTCTGGATTCTGCGGATTTTGCCGCTTTTGATGCCCGCCAATGTATTTCAGCGGGCCTGACCTTGGATGATCCACGCCGCCCAAGGCGCTTTACGCCGGAGCACTGTCTACCGGACCCCCAGGTTATGCGGGAACGTTTTGCTGATCTCCCTGAGGCTTGTGATAACACGATAGAAATCGCCCGCCGCTGTAATCTGGAATTAGTATTGGGTCAGTATGCCCTGCCGGATTATCCGATACCTACCGCCCAGTCTGTCGCTGAATACTTGCATGATGCCGCGCAAAAAGGCTTGCAGGAACGATTGGAAGAATTGCGCATTCAAGGCGATGCCGCGCTGCCCTATCAGCAAAGACTTTTGCGTGAGGTGGGCGTTATTCTGGAAATGGGTTTCCCAGGCTATTTTTTGATTGTCGCGGACTTTATTCAGTGGGCCAAAAATAATGGCGTCCCCGTAGGCCCCGGTCGTGGCTCAGGTGCTGGATCTTTGGTGGCTTATGCGCTGCGTATTACGGACCTTGATCCTATTCGCAATGGCTTGCTTTTTGAGCGATTTCTGAACCCCGAGCGGGTTTCCATGCCCGACTTTGATGTCGATTTTTGCATGGATCAGCGCGATCGGGTGATCCAGTATGTCGCTGAAAAATATGGTCGTGACCGGGTCGGCCAGATTATTACTTTTGGAACCATGAAAGCCCGAGCGGTAGTGCGCGATGTGGGACGAGTTCTGGGGTTGCCCTATGGTTTTGTCGATCAGTTAGCCAAATTGGTTCCAGGCGATCTGGGCATGACTCTGGCCAAAGCGCTGGCGGAGTCGGAGGATCTACGTCGTCGCCAAGCCGAGGAGGACGATGTTCGCGATCTTCTGGATGTCGCCTTGCGCTTGGAGGGGTTGCCGCGCCATGCGTCTACCCATGCGGGTGGCGTCGTTATTTCTCCGGAGCCTTTGGCGGATCGATTGCCGTTGTTTACGGACAGTTCGGGTGGCGGCGGCAATGTCACCCAACTGGATAAGGACGATGTCGAGAAAATGGGCTTGGTGAAGTTCGACTTTTTGGGCCTGCGGACGCTGACGATTATTGATATGGCGGTTAAACTCATCCATGCGGCGGCTCCACAGGATGCTGAACCACTGAGTATTGAGCATCTCCCTTTGGATGATGTCGCGACCTTCAACCTGCTCAAGTCCACCGAGACGGTAGCCGTATTCCAATTGGAATCTTCCGGCATGCGTGATCTGGTGCGACGTCTGCAACCCGATACATTCGAAGATATTGTGGCATTGGTCGCCTTGTTTCGACCGGGTCCGCTGCAATCCGGTATGGTGGATGATTTTATTGCGCGTAAGCACGGGCGCGCACCAGTTACCTACTTACATCCTCATCTGGAAGCGATTCTCAAGGAAACCTATGGGGTGATCGTCTACCAGGAACAGGTTATGCAGTCGGCACAGATTCTGGCCGGATACTCTCTAGGGGGCGCTGACCTGCTGCGGCGCGCTATGGGTAAGAAAAAACCCGAGGAAATGGCCAAGCAACGGAGTATTTTTATGGAGGGTGCCCATAAAAATGGCTTGAATCCGGAGCAGGCCGGGGCAATTTTTGATCTGATGGAAAAGTTCGCCGAGTATGGGTTCAATAAATCCCATTCGGCCGCCTATGCCTTGGTTTCCTATCAAACCGCTTATCTCAAGGCCCATTATCCCCAGTTTTTTATGGCGGCCGTGCTGACTGCAGATATGGATCACACCGATAAAGTGGTCGCCATGATTGCCGAATGTCAGCGTATGGGGATGCAGATTATGCCCCCCAGCGTGCTGCATAGTGGACTGGAATTTCGTCCCGAGGGGGAGCAGAACATTCGTTTTGGACTGGGCGCCATTAAGGGGTTGGGTCGGGCGGCCATTCAGGCGATTCTCGAAGCTCGCAGCGAGCGGCCTTTCGGGAGTCTTTTTGATTTTCTCTGCCGTGTGGATGCGCAAAAAATCAATCGTCGTGCGCTGGAAGCGTTGATTCGTGCCGGAGCGATGGATGACTGGCAGATATCCCGCGCTGATCTGATAGCGTCCCTAGCAGCGCATGTCGAAGCGGCGGCCCAGTTTCAGCAAGGTCAAGCCAGTCAGCAGGAATCGCTGTTCAGCGGCCAGGAGGCGTTACCTGTTGCGCCGTCTTTGGTGGGTGGTGAAGCTTGGACGCTGACCGAAACCTTACGGCAAGAACGCGAAACACTGGGTTTTTATTTCAGTGGACATCCTATGGATAGTTTGCGCGAAGAGTTGGCAGAACTGGGTGTTCAGCCTCTTGGCGGAATCTCCGCAGGGACTACGGTACTCGTGGCGGGCTTGGTCGTGGCCCGTCGCAGTACCCGCACGAAAAAGGGCGATCGTATTTATTTTTTAACCTTGGACGATGGTCTGGGACGCCTAGAGGTGGTGGTGTTCGCGGAAGTTTGGGCGCAGGCGGGAAAAATCGGAGAAGGTGAAGAGCCGGTGCTGGTTCTGGGTGAAGTGGGCGAAGACAGTTATTCGGGCGGACTGCGTTTAAGTGCATTACGGGTGCTGGATAGAGCGACTGCTCGTGCAGAATTGGCGCTGCAGTTAACCTTGGAATTTACCGCCTCGGGGATTCCTGATCCGGAAGATCTGTTAACATGCTTGCAGCAGTACCCTGGCAGCACCTTGTTACGTCTGCGACTACCCGTTGAACCGGATCTATGGGTGCAATTGCGAGTCGACGAAAAATTTTCTGCCAGTGCGGCGGCCGTTGCTGCGCTGCAGACCTTGGTGCCCGAGGGGGTCTGGCAGTGGACTTATCGGCCTGCCGCTACGTTGGTGAATAATGTGATTGCCATGGACAGGGCGCCGCGTAAGGCGCGACGTCCTGCTTAAATGAAATTATCGGAGCCGTCAGGGAGTTTTTATGAAAATCAGTTATCTGGATTTTGAGCAGGGTGTAGCCGAGTTGGACGCCAAGGTGGAAGAGTTGCATGCTCTCAATCAACCCGGTATTGCTGAAGAAATCAAACGCCTAGAAATCAAGGCCCGCAAAGAATTGCAGCGTATTTACAGTAAACTCGGCGCATGGCAGACGGTCCAGGTGGCCCGTCATCCGCAGCGTCCCTATACCCTTGATTATGTGCAGGCTTTGTTTTCGGAAGTGCAGATTTTAGCGGGCGACCGGGCGTTTGCCGATGACCAGGCGATTATCGGTGGACTGGCGCGTTTCAACGATCAGCCTATTGTCTGGATGGGTCATCAAAAAGGTCGAGATACCAAAGAGAAAATCCAGCGTAATTTTGGGATGCCGCGCCCAGAGGGATACCGCAAGGCTTTGCGACTGTTACGACTGGCTGAACGCTTTCAGTTGCCGGTATTTACTTTTATTGATACTCCGGGTGCTTATCCGGGTATTGGCGCTGAAGAGCGCGGGCAAAGTGAAGCCATAGCCCGAAACTTGGCGGTCATGTCCGATCTGGCTGTGCCTATTATTTGTACGGTGATCGGCGAAGGGGGTTCTGGGGGGGCTCTGGCTATTGGCGTTGGTGACCGTATGCTGATGCTGGAATACAGCGTGTATTCAGTGATTTCGCCGGAGGGTTGTGCGTCGATTCTCTGGAAAGATGCGACGAAGGCCGCAGAGGCAGCCGAAACCCTCGGTATTACCTCGCGGCGCCTGCAATCCTTGGGCCTAGTGGACGATGTGCTTGTGGAACCTCTGGGGGGTGCCCATCGTGACCCGGAGGCGGTGTTTAGCCTGGCGCGGGAGCGTCTCGCCCATCACCTGCAGGCATTGCAGGCTATGGATACTAGCAAATTGCTAACCACCCGCTACGAACGTTTGATGCATTATGGAGTTGTCGGCGCCGCCTGAGCTGGAGCAGCGACTCCAGAACTTTATGCAGGACGTTCCCCGTCCTCGGGAAGGGCGTCCATTTTTTGTGGCCTACAGTGGCGGCTCAGATTCTACCGCTTTGCTGGTGGCGCTGCAGGCCTTGCACTATCCGGTTCATGCCTTGCATGTGGATCATGGCTGGCATTCAGAAAGTCCCCAGTGGGCTGAATTCTGTCGACAGCAGGCTGCGGCCTTGGGGGTTCCCTGTACCCTCCTGCGATTAGCACCGGGGACTCGGGGCGAGGGTCCGGAAGATCAGGCTCGGCGGGGCCGCTATGCTTTATTGGCGGGACTGCTGCAACCGGGAGACTGGCTCCTGACCGCGCAGCATCAGGAAGATCAGGCCGAAACGCTGCTTCTTCAGTTGCTGCGCGGTGCCGGCGTAGCGGGGTTAGCCGCAATGCCTCGTCAGCGTCCGCTTGGACAGGGGCAATTGTTACGCCCGCTGCTGGATGTGCCAAAACAGGTTTTGCAGAATTATCTGCAGGCAAAAAACTGGCCGTACTTGTGTGACCCAGCCAATGAAAATCCGCGTTACGAACGAGTCCGTTTACGGCAACAGGTGATGTCGTCCTTGCGGGCCTCGGGCTGGCCGCACGCGGCCGCGAATATTGCCCGGGCTGCTGACAATCTGAGCGATGCTCAAACGGTGCTGGAGGACTGGTTCAAAGAGCGTTGGCAACAGCACCAATCCGCATATCCAGACATACCCAACAATGCTCTTTCAATCCTCTATTTGAGAGCACTATCGCCAGCGCAGCAGCGCGTTTTTTTGCGTGACTGGCTGACGCAGCAGCATGTACCTGTACCCACTCGGGCACGTCTTGCGGTTTTGCTGAATAGTTTAGACGGTATTGGTGCCGGTAAACGGATTCAGTGGGCGGGTGGCGAGGTATGGTTGCAGGGTGGATTATTATATTTATGTGATAGCCCAGTCTTTGACCAAGATTGGCAAGAAGGGCGCTGGAGCATGGATGCACCGCTTCCATTCTCCGGCTGGGAATATCAGTGGGGCGAAGCTTCGCCGGAAACGGTGCGCCACTACGCGCTAGCTGCAGAGCATGCTACGGGAACGCTTTATTGGCGTCGCCGCCAGCTTGGCGAGCATGCGCAGATACACGGCGGTCAACATCGGCCCCTAAAAAAAATCATGCTTGAAGCGGGAGTGCCTCCGCATTTAAGGACGCATATTCCTTTGCTCTGGGATGCCGCTGGCCACTTGTTGCTGATCCCGGGTTTTTACACGGCACCTTGGGCGATTCCCCGTATGGGTCAGCGTGCTCTTTGTTTCTTCAAGAACAATGAGCACGACGACTAATGGTGTTGGTTTAATCTTGCGCCATCTGTTTTTCGCGCTTCTCTTCAAGCGTTTTGCAATCAATGCACAGGGTGGCCGTGGGGCGTGCTTCCAGGCGCCGCAGACCAATTTCGACACCGCAGGCTTCGCAGTAGCCGTATTCGCCTTCTTTAATACGATCCATGGCTTGGGTGATTTTGCGAATCAGTTTACGCTCACGATCGCGGGCACGCAGTTCGAGACCCATGTCGGTTTCAAGGCTGGCGCGATCATTGGGGTCCGAGTAATTGACGTTTTCCATTTGCATGTGTTGCACGGTGCGATCGACTTCAGCCATGAGTTCGCTGCGCCAGTCTTCGAGAATTTTTTGAAAGTGGGCCACTTGCGCCGCACTCATATATGCTTCTCCGGGAGCTGGCTCGTAAGGCGTGAAAGCCGTAAAATTCTGTGCATTCCCAGTAGTTGTGGCAGAGCTGTGACGGGTGTTGGTTTCCATGAGTGCTTCCTGTCTTTGTAATAAATCCGCTTACGTTTAACAGAGAACCGAGATTTTGGCAATGTTGGGCCCTCCGGTTACAATGCACAACTATTTTTTAGCCGCACAGGAGATCGGGCTATGCCCTTGCGCGCGTTGATATTTGATGTAGACGGTACTTTGGCGGATACCGAGCGCGATGCGCATCGGGTAGCTTTCAACCAAGCCTTTGAAATGGCAGAACTACCTTTTCGTTGGGATGTGCCTACCTACGGACACTATCTGAAGGTAACGGGCGGTAAAGAGCGTTTGCGCACCTTTCTGAACGAGCATCCGCAATTCCCGCAACTGAGTGACGCAGATATTGCGAGCATACATAAGCACAAAACTGCCCACTACGTGGCCATGATGGATGCCGGATTGTTACCCTTGCGTCCGGGTGTGGAACGTCTGCTGAATGCTGCCCAAGATGCGAGCTTAATACTGGCTATCGCGACCACAACGACACCGGCTAATGTCGAATCGCTGCTAAAAAGCACTTTGGGCACAGAGGCTTTGTCGCGCTTTCATACGATTGGTGCGGGCGACATTGTGCCCCACAAAAAACCGGCACCCGATATTTATCAATATGTTCTCCAACAGTTGGGGTTGGACGCTGCAGAGTGTCTGGCTCTTGAAGATTCTGAAAATGGCTTGCGTTCCGCAATGGCTGCGGAATTGGCTACCGTTATCACCCAGACGGATTACACCGAGGAACAAGATTTTACAGGTGCCCTACGCGTTTTGGATCAACTCGGTGAGCCTCATGCTCCAGCGCAGATTTTGCAGGGTCGGGAATCTGGACAAAGCATCGTGGTAGATGTCGACACACTTCAGCAATGGTGGTCGGAAGTACGATAAAACGTGTGAGGACTGCGCAGGGAGGCTGGGATGCCGTAAAGGTCTACCCAGCACCCGCGCTGGCGCAGAATTACGCAATCAGCATACGATAGATTTCATCTTTGAGGAGCAGCCGCTTTTTCTTCATTTCTTCGAGGCTATGCGAGCCGGTCGCGGCGTCATTACGCTCGATATGTTCGATGGCTGCAGTCAGGGTATTAAATTCTTCGTAAAGCTTCGCAAAATGTCCCTGTTCTGACTGTAACTGGTCCATGCGGTCGACGAGTTCCGGAAACTCGGCTTTAAGATCTTGGTGTTCAGTAATCATGTTGCGCCTCCTGTGCGTGGTTTTTGAAGAATCTACATCCTTTTAAGACTATACCGTTAAACGATCAATTTCCTGATAACTATTTTTAAGCCAGCGTTTGACGCGTTGTCGCTCCATCAGCCCCATTTCGTGCTCGACACCATTCTGGGTGGCGTGCCAGAAACTACTGCTGTTACGGTCGATTTTAATCATGACGGGTTCATGGAGGTGTTTGAGTTGAATGACTTCGGCACCCATTTCCAGTGCACGCTGTTTTTGCCCGGATTGCTCCAGAATACGAAAGTCTTCGCCGCGAATCTGGTTGAGTACCACAATGTAGCTGAGTCGGTCCTCAAAGCGATCCAGCAGTTTACGCAGCAAATCGACGGAATCCTGTCCAGAATCCATGACATGCCAGTAGCGCAGGCTGAGTCCCAGCTCTTGGATAACTTCCAATACGTCAGATTCTTCCATCCAGCGGGTCAGCGCGGACTGGGTTTGCGCGGCAAGATCTACGAGAACCCGCTGATCATAATCGGAGCTGGCGGCCTCCAGTATGCTGTCCAGACTTTCGTATTGGTCAATCACGACAGGGGAAGTGTAGTCCCGGTAAAAACGGAGCAGGGCACCGTGAGAGCGGTCCGTATCAAAGCCGAGGAAAGGGATCTCATGATCAATAAAATACTGGGCTAGAACCCGTGCCATGAGAGATTTTCCTACGCCCCCTTTTTCGCCGCCCATGAAATGAATATTGCTCATACCCGTACTCCATCAGGAAGAATAGGATGCCAAATAGCATTGTTGAGCAGTATGAACGAGGGCATACCCGAGTACAAACCTCTGCTGCAGAGCAGATTCCTAGGCCGTTTCATTTTTGGATATGCCTAGAATAGCCTGTAACCTTTTGGATATGTGAAGAATGGGAGTTCTTTGTGTAGAAAATGTATCGGATGGTTAACAACTACCTGGATATTGCAGGGGGTGTATAAAAAAATCCTTTGAAAAATCAAGCTGACAGAAGTTGGCATACTCATTGCTTACTTAACCACCAATATTTCGGTCAATTGAACGAGGCGAATTGTGAAAATATGGCCCATGGATACGGTTCGAGCATCGGTGAGAACAGCAGTGTTTCCGGTTGCAGGTATGGGTACGCGTTTTCTTCCCGCAACTAAGGCGACCCCCAAGGAAATGATGCCTGTGGTGGATAAGCCATTGATCCAATATGCGGTTGAAGAGGCTCTGGCGGCGGGGTGCAACCGCTTAGTATTTATCACTGGACGCGGTAAACGGGCTATCGCGGATCATTTTGATGTTGCCTACGAACTGGAAACAGAGCTGGAAAAGCGTGGGAAAAACCAGTTGTTGGACGAAATTCAGAATATTGTGCCGCGCGGCGTCACCACGACCTTCATCCGGCAACCGCGTGCGCTGGGGTTGGGGCACGCAGTACTGATGGCCCGGGATGTGGTGGGCGATAATCCTTTCGCAGTCCTGTTGGCGGATGATCTAATTTTATCCCAGCGTCCAGTGCTTCTGCAGATGATTGAGCAGTTTGACCGTTATCAGGCAGCTACGTTGGCCATACAGCAAGTTTCACGAGAAGAATGTGATCGTTATGGCATCATTTCTTCTTTGGGTCAGGAGGGGCAGATCGTTCGGGTGGGCGGAATCGTCGAGAAGCCTTCTCAGAATATGGCGCCTTCTACTTTAGGTGTGGTCGGCCGGTATGTGCTTCCCGCGCGTATTTTTGATTTGCTTGAAGCATTGCCGGCGGGCGCAGGCGGTGAAATCCAACTGACGGATGCTATTGCTCAGTTGGTTTTGGAGCGGCAAGTGTTGGCCTGCGAATTTGAAGGGCGCCGCTTTGATTGTGGTGATAAGTTGGGTTATTTACAGGCCATTGTGGAATTTGCTTTGCTACATTCCGGCGTTGGAAAGGGCTTCGCAGATTATCTACAGGGCCGAGTCGACCAGCAAAAAAAGGGGCGGCGTAAAGTGTCGGTGAGAGCACTTTAGATGGGTCAGAATAAAGACTAAGAGGACAATGTATGCAAGCTTTGGAAATACCACAGGTGGATCTAGGCTTGATGCTCCCGCCGCGACAAGGTCGTTCTCTTGGAGCGTATCTGGAGGCGATTCAAGAGGATTTTACGGATATTGTTCAAGAAAATGCTGTGGACTTGCTCAAACGCTTGATCCATTCTGAGACGCTGGTTTTTACGGCTGATTCAAATGATCTTGGGCAGCGGTACAGCGTATTATTCTGCACTTCTGAGGCGCTGACTCTGACCTTAAAAAATGGCATTACGGAATACCATAAACACCCTAGTCGCAGATCGTTGGTGTTTATTGAGAGTGAGGACAGTGTATATCTTTTTATTTCGGATGTTGTAGCGCACCGAAAAGACATCGCTTTTTTGTCAGTGCCGCTTGCTATCTATCGGCGATCCGTTCGTAAAAACAAGCGCCTACCTTTGGTGAGCGAGGTGCAGATGTTGCGTAAGGAAGGTCTGCGCTGCAGAGGCAAGCTGGTGGATTTGAGCGTGGCGGGAGCGTGCTTTGATACGAGAGTGCGCAAGTTCGCCAGCAAGGAGCTGATGCTCATAGAGTTTGCCGTTGCAGAGTGTGGCGTCTGCGAATTGATGGTGCAAATTGCGCGAATCCATGCTGATCAGACAGAAACGCTCTGCCGAGTGGGAGCGCGACTGATCATCAATACTCAGGCTCGCCAGAAAATGGAATATTTGTTGATGTGTTTTCAGAGCCGACAACTTCCAGCTCCATCGATTTCTTAGTCGACGCGGGGCACTTTAGACGAGGGCGAAGTTGCCTCAACAATTTCACCGGCTAGTGTTTGTCGGTAGAATTTCTCTAACCGCTTGACCATCATGGGTTCAGACCACTGCTCAGCCAGAGCGCGCGCTTCCCCAGCGAGTTGTTGCCGTAGTGATTCGTCTTTCAATAGGCGGGAACAGGCGTCCGCAAAGGCGCTGGCCTCGGCGGGAACAGAACGCGTACCGAGGCCACTACTGAGCACGTCCGCTGCGCCCATGGCGGGAACGGCGACGATGGGTAAACCTGCTGCCAGTGCTTCAAGGAGCACCATGCCTTGGGTTTCGCTTTCAGAAGCAAAAACCAGCAGATCAGCGCCCGCATAAGCGTCGAGTAGGGCTGTTTCTCGGTCCAGGTATCCTAGAAAGCGCACATGATCCATCAACGCCCTCTGGCGCGCTGCCCTTTCCAGCGTCTCCCGAGAGGGGCCATCTCCTGCGAGTAGAAGGAGGATATCGGGAAAATCTGCGCGTAATGCGACGAGCATTTCGAGTAGCAATGCGATGTTTTTTTCGGGGGCAATGCGTCCGGCATACAAGAGTGTGGGTTGATTGGCGCGAATGCCGAGCCGCTGGCGAAACATGCGGCGATCTCCAGTTCGTGGACGAGTCAGATCAATTCCGGTAGGGATGACTTGGATCGGTGTTTTAATACCATAACCCCAAAGCACTTTTGCCACCGCCATGGAGGGTACGATCATCCCATTGACCGCCGCTGCTTGTTGCCGAGAGGGAAGGCGTATCAGCATTTTACGCAGAAATGCCGGAATACCCGCGTAATAATGTCCGAGATAAGCCTCGAAGTAGGTATGATAAGAGCTGATAAGCGGCACGCGCAAAAATCGAGCCAAATAATGGCCTGAGTAATGGGCAATAAACGGCGTTTGAATATGAACCAAATCATATTGGCGATGCTGCAGTGCGCGTCGTAACCGCAGTAAGGCCAGAGGCTGCATGAGCCGCTCTTCGGGATAAAAACGGGTGCTCCAAGACGGAATACGGGTTATGCCGGAGTCTTCGGATAGTTCAGAGCCGTAATCGGGAATAATCAAATCGACCGTATGACCGAGTCCTTGCAAACCATGGCGAAAGCTCTGGATAGAGGTGGCCACCCCGCTTATACGCGGAAAATAGGTATCAGAGATCATTAAAATACGCATTTTTGTCCTTAAATAAGGTTCTAAATGTCAACAGACCGGTTCTGAGATTTGTCTACTTGTTCGCGGTAGACCGCTTCGAGGATGTCGAAGCTTCTGGACCAACTTTGAGATTCGGCGCGCTGGCGGCCAGCCTGGGCAAATTGGTGGCGCTGTTCCGTATGGGTACAGAGCGTTTGCAGCGCATCCTGCCATTCACTACCACGGGGGAGCAGTATGCCATGCACGCCATGGTTCACCTGCTCATCCACGCCAGGACAATGGTACGCGATGACGGGTAAGCCGCTGGACTGCGCCTCCAGAACCACATTACCAAAAGTCTCGCTGCAAGAGGGAAAGCAGAATATATCAGCGCTGGCGTACCATCGCGCCAGATCGCTGCCTCTCTGCACGCCGACACAGTGAATACCCTCATGCGTCAGATCATTGAACTCTTCCCGTAGAGGGCCATCTCCGACTAAAACCAGGGCGGTGGTGGGGAGGTGCTGATGCAGTGTCCGGAAACCCGCGAGCAGGGGTGGTAGATTTTTCTCGCGAGCGAGGCGCCCGACATAAAGTAACAGCAGATCTTTTGGCCCTAATCCGAGACGACCGCGTAAAGATTCATCCCGCCATCGGGGATGAAAGTGCAGGCAGTCTACCCCACGTCCCCAGCGGCGGAGCCGTTGAAAACCCTGTTTTCCCAAACGGATCAGCGTTCCTTCGCTGGGAACGAGTGTTTGCTGTGTCGCGTTGTGAAAGTGGCGTAAATAGGCACGGGCAAGCCGACTCAAAAAGGGGGCACCATACCAGCCGAAATATTGATCAAAATTGGTGTGAAAACTGGTCACCACGGGAATGTGGAGTTGCCGTGCGGCGAACAGCGCAGCGCAACCCAAAGGCCCCTCGGTAGCAATATGGACGACTTCACTACGCCAAGCTTGGAGCCATGCCCTGATAGTCAGGGGTGAAACCCAGCCAAGCTTTACCTGTCGATAAAAAAACAATGGCAGAGCAGTAACCAGCCCCACATCCGGGGCTTCATGGGCTTGTCGTGGTCTGATGACACGCACCTCATGTCCACGCTGGCGCAGTGCTTCGACAGCACGCCCCAGAGTAATCGCTACGCCATTAATCTCCGGCGGGTAAGTCTCGGTGACCAGAGTGATTCTGAGTAGCGCGGCGGTCATGGGGTCCTGAAAGAATGAATAGATTCCCCCGCATTCTACGGGGCTAATGTGACATTATTATGACTGTTTTGGGTGATCTACAGATCTCCGCTATCTCCCGAAGTGGAGGCATTATGCGCAATCGCAGGACTGAACCACGAGGAAATGTGAAAATACTTATACTGCTATCAACTAAAATAATAATATTTTGGTAACTGCTTATATTTTATAGAAAATCTATTTTTTAGATATTTTCTGACATAATTTTGTCATAAATATAGCATGTTTTTGTCATAAAACTGTCTCATTAGTGTCATATTCATCTGATATTCTGCATCGCATAAGTGAAGTATAAAACTCTACGAAATAACCCTGCACTGAGCGTGTGTAGGTGGTCGTTAGAGGAGTTGAGATGAATTGCAGAACTTTTGATAATTCTACGCCAATGATAATATTGGAGTGGGATAGCACTGTTTCAAAAATCTTTCAGAAAAAGATTATTGGATTATATCGCAATATATTTTGCGTTACTGCTTTGTCACTCTGTCATCGTGTATTGCGATCTCAGAAAAAATCACCACTGCTAATACTGGCGGGAAAACCCCCGACAGCTTCTTGGTCAGAGTGGCGCGATGAAGTGCTTTATAATTCATCGGATATGTCCGGACTGGCGATACTTGCTTTGGATTCGGAAGGAAATAGTCCTAGATTAAAATCCAAAGAGGTTTTGTCTTTTGTTGATATTGCAGCAGAAGAGGTCATAAATATTATTGAATATGAAGGTATTTATTTGCATATTGAGGGCGCCTTGAATAATATCCACATTAATGCTCCACAGGTGAAATAGGCTAAAAAATTTGCATGACTATTTTAAAGATGCATTAGCAGCGGTAAATATATAAATGCAAATTTTGCGTTTAAAACAAAGGTGAATTTATGAATTTATTTTACATATAGCTTACACAGTTCTACTTCAGAATGACCGCCTTAATGAAGTAAAGTTTATTGCTAAAAGGATTATTAAATGTCAAATAATTACGTAAAATTAATAGTTTTATCTATGTTATCTGCTGGATTTATATCATTATATCCAACTATAGCTTCCGCAGCGATAGGTCATAATACTAGTAAAGATAAGGGTGATAGTACATCAATAAATGTTGGGCAAGTTAATGGCATGACATCAGTCAAAGAATCTAAATATGATAAAAAAATTAATAAGTTAAATATAAAATATACAAATAAGAAAATATTTACAGAAACACAATCGGCTATCGCGCTCGGATCTGAAAATAAAAAAATGATCAGCCCAAATTCTGGTGCTGCTCAACTGCTGGCAACTGCACCAGGGGTCCATATAATGAGTGAGAATCCACAAAACGGTTCTGGAAGATACAATATATCTATCAATGGGATGGGTATAGGGTGGTGGAGCGGTAATACTTATAGAAATCAAATTAGTGTATTATTTGATGGAATACCCATGAATAATCAAATAACAAATGATGGTCAATGGAATTCTAGTCAGATACCAATATTATCAATGATTAGTGGTGTTAATGTAATTTATGGACCCGGTAATCCTAAAGATCGCTGGTACGATAGTCTTGGTGGGACAATTAATTTTGTCCCATTGCAACCAACGTCGAAAGCTAATGCCAAAGTGAATCTATCATTTGGTAGTTATGGCAGTAAAATGGCAAGCTTCGCTCTCAATACCGGTGATTGGCATGGGTGGTCAACGGTGCTTTCTGGAGGATATACCAGCGCAAATTCCTTTTATCAGAGTCCCAGCAACTGGCCTCAACATTCTTGGTCGGTTTACATGAAGACAGCGCATCCATTTTCTAACGGCTTGCTGACATTTGGGTTTTATTATGAAAAATCCGATGCTACTCACAGTTTGACAGTCCCTGTGACTCCAGTGGCAGGTTATACAGTAAATGGATATGGCGTTCCTGGAAAATTATTGAGTCAAGAAACTAGTGGTTATTATTATGTACCATCATCAAATTTGTGGTACAAGGATGATATTGTTGATTCTTATATTTTATATTCACAACAAAAATTTGCTTTGGGGAGCGGTTGGAACTTAAAAAATACCCCATGGTACCGACATGCCTATCGCCTGCATCAGGCATATTTTAATTATGGAGCGGTAGGTTATAATCCAGAAGCGGCAGAACATTATGCTCCAACCAATAACTCATTCGGTGATCGTCTGGATATAGATCTAAAATCGCACCACAATGATGTTGATCTTGGTGGATGGCTATCGTACCAGCAGTACAATACGAACGAGAATTTATGGAACCCATTTCTTGGTACTTCTCAAGAAAATCCTTATGTATATAATAACGTAGAGTTAAACTCACTTTTTAGTAATTTATTTGCGCAAGATACCGTTAAGCTCTTAAATGGAAATCTTAGAGTGACTCCTGGCGTTGCTTTGGCTAGTTTCTACACTTCAATGAGCGATCTTGTCGATCCTGACACTACCGCAAAATATTTAACAGCGACTTCTGGTGCTAAAACAAGCTTTACCAGAGTTGAACCATCTTTAGGTATTAATTATAAATTACTAAACGATATGTCAGTCTACGCGAATTATAGTGAAACCTATCAAAATGAAACAGATCTAGCCTATGGAGCATATCTTCAGAATATTAAAATAAATCAGTCAGATATACCGATAACTAAGGCCGTTGATTATGAAGTCGGTGCCAGATTTCACAATAATGTGACCAATATAGGTATAAATTATTACCATGATTACCTTACCAATCTCCTGAATGGGGTGTCTGGATCTGTTACCCAATTTAATGCTTCTGGATACAATTTAGGAAACGCTGTTTATCAGGGTGTTAATGTTTATGCGAAATGGAAACCGATTTGGCAATTATATCTGTACGGATCGGCAAATATTCAACATTCGTATTATACTGAGGATCATAATAATACCGGAACATCATTCAATGGTTTAAGACTTTCTGGTATTCCACATTATTCATTTAATCTATCTATTTCTTATAAAATTAGGGTTCCCGGAGGTATTGTAGAACCTGTTCTCACTGATCAATATTCAGGTGGTCAAACTCTTTATAATAATGTAACTGGGGGTCCTACGAATCAAACAGTTAATCCCTATAATATCGTAAACTTATCAGCTAGCTATAAAACTGTTTTGTTTAACAATTTTGTTCCAGGGCTTAAAGAAACCGAATTTAATGTTGGCGTTTATAATCTTCTAAATAGGCAATATGAGTCTGATATATATCTTGCTACCGGTGGTTATAACCCAAAAGAGCAGCCCTCATTGTTTGCATATGCTGGCGCGCCATTGCAGGTATTTGGTGGTATAACCATGAAGTTTTAGTGCTGTTATTGATAGGGTTAAAAAATGATTTATAAAACTAATAGACGTTATTTGATGTCGCTAATTTCTATGCTTTACGGAGGTTTGTCATTTTTATTCTGCCTACCTGCGAAAGCTGATCAATACTATCGTGGACCTTTAGTCCAAGCATCGAAGGCTTGTTTGGCTAGCGATTCTTCCGCGTTGATAAAACTCCATCAAGGAGCTACAAAAAATATATTATCAGACATACAAGGCTATGCTGCTTATTGGGTGTGTAAATCTGAACCTATTAGGGCATTGCCTTGGCTCAATAAAGCCAGTGAAATGGGTGATGGGTGGGCTAGTCAAGTTCTTGCTCGGTTTTATTCTAGTGCGCCTCAGAACGCCAAGGACACACGTCTTCAATTGAAATATCTGAGGCGTTCGGCATTGCAAGGGAATAGCTGGGCAGCGAGAGAAATATCGATAATTTATCTGAACGGATTAGGTCATATCCTGCCTTCTCCAAGGAAAGCTTCTTATTGGGCACAATATGCTGAAGATGTTAAAGAAATTGTTCCTAATACTTTTTTTCTGGCAGAGAGCTATCGCAATGGATGGGGTGTTCCAAAAAATCAAAATAAAGCAAATGCACTTTATGCGGAAACCATGCATATTTTAAAGCGCGCGGCGAAGGGAGGAGACCCTTATGCTGATATGTTGTTTTACAAATTTTATATGACTTACAGCGAAGGTGTTGGCATTCCAAAAAATGCGGTACAAGCGCAATACTGGTTGCGCCAGGCCGCAGATAAGGGATATCCAGAAGCGATCGCTATTTTGAAGGCACAATCAGGAGCTTAATCTTATGAGTAAGTTAGTCGATTGGCAGAAAGAAGTACGAACGGGATACAGTCGCCGTGATTTTTTGAAATCACTTGCGATTGCGGGTGCCGTTTCAGCAACATTACCGTGGTCTATTCAACGAGCGTTGGCAACGCCGGCTTACTCGGCCAATGGCAGTATTGAAGACGTGGAGCATATTGTTATTTTTATGCAGGAGAACCGTTCTTTTGATCATTATTTTGGGCATCTATCGGGTGTGCGGGGCTACAATGATCGGTTTCCTTTGATTATTCCAGGTGGTAAAACTATTTGGGAGCAGCCTAGACTTGGCAACGCCAATGAGAGCATTCTCCCCTATCACCTGAACACTTTAACCACATCAGCCCAAGTCGTTGGTGATTTGGATCATAGCTGGTATAGCACCCATGCCGCCAATGCGGGTGGCATCTTCAATGCTTGGCCTCTTGCGAAGACCGATCGGACCATGGGCTACTATATGCGTCAAGATATTCCATTTCATTATGCTCTAGCTGATGCTTTTACTGTGTGTGATCACTATTTTTGTTCCTTGGCGGGTCCTACGCACCCAAATCGCTGTTATCTCTGGAGTGGGATGGTTGATCCGACCGGAGAGGCTGGTGGGCCTCTGATCAATAATAACGATTACATTACTGAGCCTAAAAAGTTCCCGCCAGTCTCTTGGACTACTTATCCGGAAAGGTTGCAACGAGCAGGTATTACTTGGCAGGTCTACCAAGAGGGTACGGAAATCAGTATCGAAAAGCCTTTCGAAGGAAATTACGGTGATAATGCGCTGGCTATGTTTCGTCAGTATGTAGATGCTCCCAATAACTCTCCTTTGCGCCTACGCGGTATTTCGGTCAGAACGCTTCAACATTTTCGTGAGGATGTTTTGCAGGACCGCTTACCTCAAGTAACGTGGATTGTTGCACCTGCAGGATACACCGAGCATCCGTCTTACGCGCCGGCATATGGGGCGGTTTATATTGCAAGGGTTTTGGAGGCATTAACTGCCAATCCCAAAGTCTGGGCGCGCACGGCGCTTTTTCTCAATTATGACGAGAACGATGGAATTTTTGACCATGTAATTCCTCCTCAGCCTCCTACTCCGGTGCGACCAGGAATAAGCACCGTTAGTACGGCAGGGGAGGTGCATGATCTGGTGAATCCTCAGCAAGCACCTTTATTCATTCCCGATGAATTGCCTTATGGGATGGGCCCTCGCGCACCTTTAGTGGTGATTTCGCCTTGGAGTCACGGTGGGGCTGTGTGTTCAGAGGTGTTTGACCACACTTCAGTTATCCGTTTTGTTGAAAAACGTTTTGGTGTAAGTGAACCTAATATTACACCATGGCGTCGCGCTGTTGCCGGAGATCTGACTTCAGCCTTTGATTTCAGCAGAACGGATTTGCGCAAATATTTCGTGCCCAATACGGCTGATAATTTTGCTTTAGTGAAGCACGCAGTGGATCATTTGCCATTACCAGAAGTCCCAGTGGCGGGATCTCAAGAGGGTATAACCCCTCAGGAGGCTGGTCAAAGACCTAGCCTGCCTATTGATTATCGGCAAACTTTACAATTATCTGCCGATGCGAGGGGATATCAAATTCATTGTCAGAATCCTTCGTCATTGGGAATTTGCTGCTATGCCTACTGGGATGGGGCCACGACTTTGCCGCAACGCTACACCATAGGTGCTAATCATCGTCTGACAGACCATGTTCCTTATCCTGAAGAAAAAAGTGTATCTATGACAATTTATGGTCCTAATGGATTTATTCGTAAATTGCGTGGCAGGGGAACGACTGGCCTTGGAATACAGGAAATTTATCTACCCAATGGAGATTTGCGCCTGCATTTTCACAATCAAATGAGCCTGGCAATCAAAATCCGTATCGTCGATCGTGCGTATGGCCAAGCAGATCGTTCGATATCCTTGGCGGGTAATCAGCACCAAGAGCAGGATTTCTCATTATTAGGTAGCCATCAGTGGTACGATCTGGAAATTAATGATGGTCGACATCAATGGCGTTTGGCTGGTCATGTCGAAAATGGTCATTTGACCATGACCGATCCGGCTAATACTACACCGGTATTAAAAATTTGATGATTTTAAAAAATAAGTCAAATAGCTATGGAATCGTAACCATCTCTACAGATAAGGTTTTCAAGAAAATCTTTGGTTATCTTTTTGTGGGCAACGGGCGCTGTGGGAGGAGTTTTTAATCCCTTGGTCGCTACCTGTAAATCTGGGCAGTGATAGAGCAGCCGTACCGCTTAATGTTAACTACTCGAGGATTGTATGTTACGAAATGATTTCTTGAATCTTGCCGTGGTAGGTATGTTATTAGCGCTTCAGTCTTCCACACAAGTATTCGCCGCAGGCACCTCTCCCTCAATAGTCACAAGCAACGCCGCCGATCCTGGTGCTGTTGCTGACGCCTATTTAGCTCATGCGCAAGCAATCCGTAGCGCTGATGCACATATTGTTGTTCTGCTTAATCAGAATGCTTATGCGCAAGCTTTATCCCTCTTGAAGAAAGCTGCAGAAGATAAAGAGGATTTTTGGGCCGCTGACACTCTGGGGTATTTATACCAGACCGGATCAGGAGTGGTCGCTAATTCTAAAACAGCTTTTCACTGGTATCTGCAGGCCGCCGAAGCGGGTGATCGCTTCGCACAGCGTCAAGTGGCCAACGCCTATTTGAATGGCTGCGGGGTGGCACGTAAAACTCAAAAAGCTGCTTTTTGGGTTCGTCAAGGTCTGATGGTGCCACAGGTCGCCAATGCCGACTTTGGGCTAGGAAGTGCGTACGCTGTGGGTAATTTTATGCCTAAAAATTTGGTGAAGGCTGCTTGGTATGAAGGTCGTAGTCTCGCATTGTTGAAACAGCTAAATTCCGAGCATGTTGGTGCTGCAGCTTATGATCTTGGTCTTGGCTATCTGCATGGTTATGGCGTTAAGAAAGACAGATCTCAAGCCGAATATTATTTTTGGCGCGCATTTACTGAACATTATCCACCGGCCGCTGCTGCTCTCCATAATCTTAAGGAAAAAACCCATGAAACGTCGTGATTTTTTAAAAACTATAGGCGCAAGTGCTACGTTGACGGCTTTTTTGGGCAGTTCAGTAACCCGTGCGGCGAATCTCCCGGCACTGGGTCGATCAGGGACTCTGGAAGATGTGGAGCACATCGTCGTATTTATGCAGGAAAACCGATCTTTTGATCATTATTTTGGCCATTTATCTGGAGTGCGGGGCTATAATGATCGCTTTCCTCTATCGCTACCCAACGGTAAACCCATCTGGTTCCAGGGGCGCATGGCTGATCCAACACGTCCCATTCTGCCGTTTCACTTAAATACGCAGAAGACTTCCGCGCAGTTTCTTCAGGATCTGGACCATAGTTGGGCTTCTCAACATGGGGCTATCGCGGGGGGGCTGATGAATGCATGGCCATTGAATAAGACGGACATGACCATGGGCTATTTCCAACGGCAGGATATACCCTTTCACTACGCGCTGGCAGACGCTTTTACCATCTGTGATCATTACTTTGCCTCCATTCCGGGGCCAACAGAACCCAATCGTTGCATGTTGTTCAGCGGTTCTATTGATCCGGAGGGGAAATTCGGCGGACCGCTTATCGATGATGCCAACTATTGGCCAGGAAACGGACCCAATGGATACCACAAAACGCCTCCTTTTACTTGGACGACTTATGCTGAGCGTCTACAGGCAGCAAATATTTCATGGAAGGTTTATCAAGAACAATTGCACACCATAGATCATAACCCGATGACTGGTTGTTATGGGGATAATGCTCTGATGTATTTCAAAAGCTTTGTGGATGCTCCCAAAAGTTCCGAGTTATATCGTCGTGCGGTAACAGAAGGCGGCATAAAAACTCTGCGGGATGACGTGCTGCACGACCGTCTGCCCCAAGTCTCATGGATTGTTACTCCAGGAGGTTACTCGGAGCATCCTTCTTACCCGCCAGCCTATGGTGCCATCTACATTGCGCGAGTACTCGACGCTCTGACCAGTAATCCGACCGTCTGGGGTAAAACGGCTTTACTTCTCGATTACGACGAAAATGATGGATTTTTTGATCATGTGCCACCACCCCAACCACCCACCCCAGCCCAGCCCGGGCAATCGACGGTCAGTACGGAAGGTATGGTGCATGATCGGGTTAATCCTGACTGGCCGGTTCTCTATAGCCCCGACCAGTTGCCATACGGTCTCGGCCCACGGGTTCCCATGATCGTCATCTCCCCCTGGAGTAAAGGGGGCTATGTCTGTTCCGAAGTTTTTGACCATACCTCAGTTATTCGCTTCATCGAAAAACGTTTCGGGGTGAGCGAGCCCAACATTGCACCATGGCGGCGGGCAGTCTGTGGGGATCTTACCTCTGCATTTGACTTTTCACGCCCAGATGAGCGACGGGTTTCTTTGCCCAGTACCACCAACTATGTAGCCACTGTCCATCATGAATCCACCCTACCAGCACCGGAGGTTCCTCAGACACAGTCGCTGGACATCATACCTCAGGAGTCTGGGCTGCGGCGGCGACGGCCTTTGGCATATGCCACTCAAGTGAGGCTTGAGGCCACAACTGTGGGGGTGCACTTACGGATGTACAACGCCTCTCCTCTTGGCGTGGTTCTCACCGTCTATTGGGATGCCAGCTCCGAGCTGCCCTTCCACTATACGCTCGGCCCGGGGGCAAAATTAGAGGATGAGATTACCCTTCCCAAAGGACAAAATCTCGCTCTGACTGTGTACGGACCCGATGGTTTCATTCGTAAAATTGCTGGTAAAGGTGCATCCGGCTTGAATGTCGACAGCTCGGGACAAAAAAACGGTGATTTAGAACTGATCCTGCACAACAAGGACACGCAGTCCATGGTGCTGCGCATCGAAGATTGCAGTTATGACGGTGCACCTCGAACTCTGCAACTAGCTCCCGGCACCAGTAAGAGAGTCTCGTGGCCTTTAGCTAAAAGCCATCACTGGTATGACCTATTAATTAATAACGGTAGCCATCAATGGCGTTTGGCTGGTCACGTTGAAAATGGTTTACCGAGCATGACTGATCCGGCTAATGTTAAACCAATTTTGTTCTATGAAACATAATTTTTACATACTTGAGTTATTAGTAATCTTATCCCCCAAAATTAGGAGCGAAGTGATGAAATCGAAAATGCATCGTAAAACAACACATAAATTAACATGTGCTGCTAACACATATATTAATAATCCTAGAAAATATTCGTTCATTGCGATTGGGATGGCTGGTTATTTGCTGGGTTCTGGGTTTGCACTTGCAGAAACTGTAACAACGTCAGTTGACAGTGGTGAAAAAAAATCAGTTAATGTTGGCGAGGTCTCAAATAATTATGTAAGCACTAATAAAAAATATGAAACTAAAAAAACAAAAATAGCAAAATCTTCCCAATCTATATTGACCGTAAACAAAGATCAACTAAATTATATGGCACCAAATTCAGGTGCTTTCCAATTGGCAAGCCGACTACCTGGTGTTCAGGTTATGGGATCAAATCCTAGTAGTGGCGTAGGTTCAAACAGCCTAAATATTAATGGCTTTGGTGTTGGAACAGGGCCAACAGTAAATGGGCATTTTAATTCAATACAGGTAAATATTGATGGAATACCATTAAGTAATCCGTTATCAGGAGATGGCGGGTTCTATTCTGTCGAAGTTCCAATAGCACAAATTCTGAATGGAGTTTCAGTGAACTATGGTCCTGGCAATCCGGATGGTCGTTGGCAGTCGAGCATTGGCGGTACCGTCAATTTTATACCAGTCCAGCCCTCGAAGACTGCTGGTGTAACCGTAGGAACTTCATTTGGAAGTTATGGCTCTCAAACTCAATACGGAGTCGCCAAGTCAGGTAATTTTGATAATGGATGGAGTGCCGTTGCTGCTTTTGGTCACACCAGTGGTCAAGTCCCGGGATTGGAGTATGCTTACCCAACTCAAGCAAGTGTTTTCTTTGGAAAAGTACAAAAAATTGAAAAATCTGGAGATCGATATTCCGTCGGTTTATACATTTCACGATCTAAATATCTATCTGTCCCATCCGTTCCGATTACGGCACTTGGTGGCTATACAGTAAATGGCTATGGAGTTTCAGGTGAACCACTAAGTGAGCAGACTAGTGGATTTTATTCAACCAAGACTCCTGCACAATCATATTTTCAATATACAGACAATATTTGGTTATTATATTCAAAGCAACATTGGGAGGTATCTAAAAATACAGATGTAGATAATAAAATATGGTTCAAACATTCTCATCGCATTCATGTGGGGCATGGTTTATATAATGGTGATACCTCTCCCACCCTAGATGAATACTATCCACCAATATTCTATGCCATAGGTGATAGACTGAAATATTCAAGAACTATCGCTGATAACCACATTAAAATAGGTGGCTATCTTTACTATATGAATTATAAAAACCCATACATTCTATACAATGCTCCAATTTTACATGAATCAGTTGGTAATTTTTATTATGAGGCGAATAACGATACCTCTCAGATGTCAGAATTCGCTTATGTCCAAGATACAATAAAATTGCTAAATAATAAATTAAAAATAACCCCTGGAATTGCATATGCCGCTTACCAAACTAGCGATGCAAATCTATTGCCGCCCACTGGGTCTCCTCTGTTGCATGGCGTTGTGAATGGAACCTATGATTCTGGTGTTTTTACCAGTTTTGGTGGATTTGAACCATCCCTTGGGATTAATTATGAGGTTTATAAAAACTTGTACTTATATGGGTATGGGGCTAGAACAAATGCTAATCCTGAAAATGAGTCCTATGGGAATGAATATACTTTCTATATAGATCCCAATAAAATACGATTGGTGAATAACACAGATTTTGAGTTGGGTGTTAAATATCACACAAAAAAAGTGTTTGCAGCTATCAACTATTATCATGCTCAGGTTGACAACATTGTTAAAGGATTGTATGCCAATGGTACAGCGTTATTTCCGACAGGTTACGAATTGGGTAACGCACTTTATCAAGGCGTGAATATGCAGGTGTCATGGAAACCTATCTACTGGCTTAATCTTTATGCTTCTGCAAACATTCAGCATCCGTATTATACCAAACTTAAAACAAGTTCTGGCAATGAATATGCTGGTAATATTTTGGCTGGAGTACCGCTACGAAGTTTTCTTTTTGGGCTAGCTTACAAGAATGTCATAGGTTCCGGTGTGTTCTCAGCTAATTTGGACGACCGATATGTTGGCGCCGCTGGTATGTCGAACCCGACCACTGGTGATGTTACCTTAAGAACTAATCCATATAATCTTGTTAATCTCACGTTGGCGTATAAGACATCTATTTTTGATCGCTATTTACCTTCTCTGAAATATATAGGATTCAGGTTTGGAATTTATAATATGCTTAATCGCAGATATAATGAAAGTGAAGGTATTGGTTCCGGTATAAATACACCAGGATTGCCAACCAATGCTGTGTTCGGAACACAAGGTGCACCACGAACGCTTTACGGGACAATATCGGTTAAGTTCTGACGTTAATTAACAGATCGCCATAGAGATTATTAAATTCCTCTTTTTAAATGCGAGGATATCATCGTGCACAACATTCACACTCACTTCGACAACCTCAGTATCAATTCCCGCCATCGGCGTATTGTCATGGCTGCGGGATTGGGGATATTTCTCGATGGATATGACTTATCCATCATCGCCGTTGCGTTGCTTTTGCTGAAACCGGAATGGCATCTATCAGCCATACAGATGGGGTTACTCGGCGCGGCGACCTTGGCCGGTGCCGCGTTGGGTGGCTTAGTGGGCGGACGTATTGCCGATCGGTTTGGCCGGAAAGTGCTTTATCTCATTGATGTAGGCACTTTTTTTGTGGCAGCAGTGTTGTCGGGCTTTGCATGGGATGTCACTTCGCTGATTATATTGCGATTTGCTTTGGGTGTGGGCGTGGGGATGGATTATCCCCTGAGTTCTAGTTATATCGCAGAATTCATGCCAAAAGCTCAGCGTGGAAGTGGCTTGTCCTGGGCGTTTACGCTCTGGATGGTGGGCGCCGCGACATCGGCGGTGGTGGGCTTGATTTTGCTGCAGACCGGGCCAGAGGCTTGGCGCTGGATGTTTATCAGTGGTGCAATCCCTGCACTTGCGGTTCTTTGGTTGCGCCGTAATTTGCCTGAGACACCTCGCTGGTATATTGCGCATGGGCAAACTGAGGCGGCCATAGCGGTTCTTCAGCAGGTGTCGCCCAAGGTCGATCTTACGGTGTTGCGAGCAAACATCGCACAAGAGCCTTCCCAAACTCGCCCACCGCGCGCTTGGGCGACTTTGTTTCGGTCGCCTTGGCTCGGTCGGACGCTCCTCGTATTAATACCATGGATGATGATGGATATCAGTGGGTACGGTTTGATTATTTATTTACCGACCCTGCTGGGCAGTTTTGGGGTCCATTCGCATACGGCGGCATTACTCTGGAATGTAATATTTGATCTGGTCGCTCTTGGGGGTATAGCGCTGTTGGCTTTGACTACGCATAAGTTGGGGCGTCTTTTTCCTCAGAATCTTGGCTTTGCGCTCGATGTTTTATTCCTCGGTTTACTGGGTGTGGTCGCACTGTATATAACGCCTCCACTCTGGTTGGTGGCGCTGGCCCTATTTGGTTATACCTTCGTAAACAACTTTGGTCCGGGCTCTACCACCTGGTTTTTGCCGGTGGAACTATTCCCAACGGATCTCCGTGCTTCTGCGCACGGTCTGGCTACAGCCTGCTCTCGGATAGCAGCGGCCACGTCGGTTTTTTTATTACCTTCAGTACATAAACTGGTGGGTGACGGTTGGCTGATGCTGATATTGGCGAGTAGTGCATTGGTGGGACTTCTGGTCACGTTGTTGTTGGGACGAAATCTGGAACCGGGAAATCGTAGTCTGGAGGAAATTTGTGAGGAATCTGCTGAACATAAAATCCTGCAGCCGGCAGCATGAGGGATTCTGGGTGACGTCGTGAATACTTCAGAAAATTATATGCCCCTTCCCGAGAATCCTCGGGCGATTTGGATGAGCGAGTTGGCTCAGGCGTCATGGGCTGATTTACAGGAATTTTCGAACACTATAAACGATTGGCCCAGTTATGAGTTGATTCACGCTCCGGAGCGCGGTGCGATTATGTTACGTGGTCGCATTTCTGGTCAGGGAGCGGCGTTTCCTTTGGGCGAATGTAGTGTGGTTCGCTGCACTTTGTGTGATGCCATGGGTTATTCCGGCGTTGCTTATGTCATGGGTGGACAGGAGGAGCATGCCCTGTGGGCGGCGCGTTGGGATGCGCTGCTGCAAAATCCGGCGGGGCGAGATCATCTTTGGAATACCGTGATTTTGGTTTTGCGGACCCGACGCCTGGCTAGGGAAGGGCAACGTGCGAATAAGACTACCGCGACGCAGGTTCAATTTTTTAGTATGGAAAGTATGCGTACATGAGTTCCATGGATATGATTTTTGCACAGCAAACTTTTCGTAGCGTTTTAATGGCCATGGCCACACCCGGCACACTGCATCGCCTGCCGGCTGTCCAGGAATCCCGCATGAACCCTGATCTCTTGACCGCCGCGAGTATGGCGCTGTGTCAAACTTTGCTGGATGTGCATACTTCTATAGCGGTAGTGGATATGCCCGCAGGTACCGCAGAATGGTTACGCCAATGTTGTTGGTGTAAACCAGCCCCGGTGACAGAGGCGGCTTTTGTACTTGGCGATGGTGCAACCTGGAATTGGGGGCGGACCGATTTGCCGGTGGGAACAGAAGAAGAACCCGAATTGGGCGCTACTCTGATTCTTGAGTTGGCGAGCCTCGATAAAGGCCCAGCATTGCGGCTACGCGGTCCGGGTATTGCGGATTCGCAGATCATTGCGCCCGCGTTGACTTCAGATTTTCTATCTTTTTGGTTGGCTAATCATGCTTTATATCCCCGTGGTATTGATTTGATTCTTTGTTGCGGGAGTACGTTTATGGCGCTGCCCCGTTCGGTCGAAATCAGCGCGTTTGAGGAGGCGTAAATTATGTCTTATGTGGCCGTAAAAGGGGGTGCAGCGGCTATTCATGCCGCGCATAGCCTCGTTGCGGAGCAACTGCGATGCGGTAGTGACGCCGCGCCTCGGGCCGAGATGCCAGATGCCGCAACGCTGCGCGCACATTTGCGCCTCGGTGTGGACCGGGTCATGGCGGAAGCTTCACTGTATGCCCCCGAGCTTGCCGCACAGATGCTGTTACAAGCTCAGGGGGATACGGTTGAAGCGGTATTTCTACTGCGTGCCTACCGGGCGACACTCAGCCGCTATCTGGATGCAGAACCGTTTGATACGCAAAAATTGCGGTTTCAGCGTCGGATTTCGGCGGCTTTCAAGGATATGCCGGGCGGACAGCAATTGGGGATTACCTATGATTATTCCCATCGACTTCTCGGTTATTTTGACAAACTGCCAGAAGAAAACCTAAAGGACACCGCTGATGAAGCTGGAGAAGCGCGGGATCATCCCGTTTTCCGCAGAGGCCCTGGTATTATGGATCACTTGGTTCAGGAAGGCTTAATGGAAGGTCACCATACAGATCCTGCTCCTGATGCTGCCATGAATGCCGATATTACCCGTCGCCCACCAGAATTTCCGGCGGGACGTTGTCAACGTCTACAAACGCTTGCCCGAGCGGATGAAGGGTTTTTACTGGGACTCGCTTACTCGACCCAGCGTGGCTACGGACAGAATCATCCTTTTATTGCGGAATTATGTGTGGGCTCCGCAGCGGTTGAACTCTGTCCGCCGGAACTGGATTTTAGTATTTGTATCGGTTACGTCGAAATGACCGAATGTCAGATGATCAATCAATTTCATGGTAATTCTCCAGAGGAAGCGACGCTGACCCGAGGCTATGGGCTGGTCATGGGTCAGGCGGAACGCAAGGCTATTGCCATGGCTTTGGTAGATCGCGCTCTACGCGCTAGAGAGTTAGGCGAAAAGGTGACTGCGCCGGCTCAGGATGAAGAATTTGTCCTCAGTCATTGTGATAATGTGGAAGCAACGGGCTTCGTAGAACACCTTAAACTGCCGCATCATGTGGATTTTCAGAGTGAAATAGCCTTGTTGCGGGCTATGCATGGCGTGGGTGCAACCCCATCGGAGCAGGCTGATGACGCATTATAATTTTGCCTATCTGGATGAGCGCAGCAAACGGGCAATCCGCCGCAGTCTGCTGAAGGCCGTCGCGATTCCTGGACACCAGATTCCCTTTGCCAGTCGGGAGATGCCCTTGCCCTACGGTTGGGGCACGGGTGGCATTCAGGTGACGGCGTCCATTATCGGAAGCGAGGATGTGTTAAAAGTGATTGATCAGGGTGCGGATGACACCACCAATGCGGTCTCGATTCGACAGTTTTTTGAATCAGTTACGGCTGTGCGGACAACTACCCGAACGACAGAAGCCAGTATCATCCAGACGCGTCACAGGATTCCTGAAACCCCTTTGCGCGCGGGGCAAATTCTGGTTTATCAGGTGCCAATGCCCGAACCGTTATTCAAACTGGAGCCACGCCGCACAGAAACCCGGGTGCTTCATGCTTTGGGGGATTACAGTCTGATGTATTTGCAACTCTATGATCATATTACGCGTTATGAGCGTATCGCCATTGGCTATGATTATCCCGTGCTCATTGAGGGGCGTTATCTGATGTCGCCTTCACCGATTCCGGCCTACGACGTGCCCAAAATGCATCGCAATCCGGCCCTGCAGTTATTTGGCGCGGGGCGAGAAAAACGCCTGTATGCGCTGCCGCCCTATACGCGTGTGGAACCGCTCGCTTTTGATGACTACCCTTTTGCGCCACTGCAGGTGGATATGCCCTGTAGTATTTGTGGCGCGACGGATTCCTACAAGGATGAAATTATTGTCGACGATAAAGGAAAGCGCCAATATTTGTGTTCCGATACGGATTACTGTCGAGGGCGTAGCTGATGGATGCTTTGCTGCCCGCGCTCTCCGTTCGCGATCTTCATTTGTCTTTTGGCGCACAACCTGTTTTACGTGGTGTTTCTTTGGACCTCTGGCCCGGAGAGATATTGGGCGTAGTGGGCGAAAGCGGCTCAGGAAAATCCACGTTACTCAATGTTCTTTACGGAATGCTGGCTCCCAGTATGGGAGCCGTGCAGATCACTTCTGCGGAAGGTAAAATCTGCGCTCTGCAAAGTCTGAGCCGCCATCAGCTCAGGCAAGCGCAGCGTAGTGCTTGGGGTTACGTTTACCAGAATCCTCGAGATGCCTTGCGCATGGAAATCAGTGCAGGCGGAAATGTTGTCGAGAGGCTGATGGCTATGGGTTGTCATCATTATGGTACGCTTCGGACCGAAGCCTTGCGGTGGCTGGAAAAAGTCGAAATTGATCCGGCCCGCATGGATGAACTGCCCGGACAATTTTCCGGGGGTATGCTGCAACGGTTGCAAATTGCTCGGGTCTTGATTAGCCGCCCGTCTTTATTGTATCTCGATGAGCCCACCAGTGGGCTGGACGTTTCCGTGCAGGCCGCATTGCTGGACTTACTCCGAAAGCTGGTGGTCGATGCCCAGATGGCGGTAGTGCTGGTGACCCACGATCTGGCGGTAGCCCGTCTGCTGGCAGGACGTATTGCCGTGATGCGTTATGGCGAGATTGTTGAAGAAGGACTCGCCGACCAGGTGCTGGATGATCCTCAGCATCCTTATACCCAGCTTCTGGTCAGTTCGGTGTTACCGGTATGAATCTTTTGGAAATCGAGGCGCTCCATAAAACATTCATTTTGCACTTGCGGGGTGGGCTGCGTCTGCATGCGCTGCGCAATGTGCACTTGACGCTGGAGGAGGGCGAGTGCGTGGTCATAACTGGGGCGTCAGGAGCGGGTAAGTCGACACTACTGCGCACCATTTACGGTAATTATCGCGGCGACGGTGGTGCCGTTCGGGTTCGAGCCGGTTCGGAAATGGTGGATATGCTGAACAGCACGCCACGGCGTATTACGGCGCTGCGTCGCGATCATATGGCCTATGCCAGCCAGTTTCTGCGAGTCATTCCTCGGGTTCCCACGCTGGATCTGGTGGCGCAGGTGCTGCTCGATCAGGGGATCGATCCGTCAGAAGCTGAAGATCGCGCGCGCAGCTTACTATGGCAGCTCAATCTGCCCGCTTCGCTACATGCCTTGCCCCCAGCTACGTTTTCTGGTGGTGAACGCCAGCGTGTCAACATCGCGCGTGCTTTTGTGGGTAATCATCCGTTGATTTTACTGGATGAACCCACGGCATCACTGGATCTGGAAAATACCATGGTGGTTCGCGAACTGATTCTGAGCGCTAAGGCCGCAGGTCGTGGCATACTGGCCATTTTCCATGACCCGGATTTTGTGGCTCAGGTTGCGGATCGTACTTATTCAATATCCTTTCAAGCGGAGATCTGCGGATGAAAACCCTCGCTTTCACAAATGTGCGGATGGTGCTCGACGATGGCATCGTTCATGGCAGCTTGCAGCTTGATGAACATGGCACTATTCGCCACTTGGACGATGATCCGACGCCCCGTCCCGGAACTGAAAATGGCGAAGGGGACTGGTTATTGCCCGGACTTGTAGACGTACATACCGATAATCTGGAGCGCCAAGTCCAGCCACGCACCAATGTACGCTGGCCTTCGCGCTCCGCCTTCCTAGCGCACGACATTCAGTGTGCGGGTGCGGGTATCACCACGGTCGCCGATGCCTTGTGTGTGGGCGATGCGGGGTTTGAAACTCAGCGCATCCAGACGCTACGGGATGCCGTGGTGGATCTGGGCGCACTTTCAGAGCAAGGTATGCTGCGCAGTGATCATGTGCTCCATTTGCGTTGCGAGCTTCCCACCCCGAATATGCGTGAGCTTTTTGAAGCGGTCCTAGAACAGGCACCGGTACACATGATCAGTCTTATGGACCACACGCCCGGAGTAGGGCAGCACGCCAATCTCCAAAAATTCCGCGAGGGACGCCGTGGGGACGGGTATGATGCGGCACAATTGGATCAGATGATTGTTGAATCTCAGCAACGGCGTGAAACCTACAGTGAAGGGAACCGCGCTTACATTCTCGATCGGTTGCGCGGAAGTGGTTTGCAGATCGCCAGTCACGATGATCGCAGTGCAGCGGAAATTCGCCGTAATGCCCGTGATGGATTGCGCATTGCGGAATTTCCGGTCACCCAAGAAGCGGCACAAGAAGCGCATGCTCATAATATGGCGACGGTACTGGGCGCACCCAATGTCGTTCGCGGTGAATCGCATTCGGGTAATGTGGTCGTGCGAGATCTGGTGGCCGCCGGTCTGGTTGATGTACTGGCTTCGGATTACGTGCCCAATGCCCTGTTAGAAGCGGCTTTTTTCTTGACGCGGAGCGGGCTTGTGGATTTGCCGACGGCCGTCGCGATGGTGAGTCTTACGCCCGCGCGAATGCTGGGCCTCATGGACCGAGGGGCATTGCGTGTCGGGTTGCGCGGAGATTTGCTGCGAGTACGCGAATTAGACGGTTTTCCCTTGCTCCGCGCCGTGTGGAAAGCTGGCGAACGGATCGCCTGAACTCATGCGCGTCGCTATTTACTATCTGCCCGAAGCGGACGACCCCCTATGGGCAGCAGGCTGTCATTGGCTGGGTTGGGATTCGGAGCGTCGTCAGCCCTGCCAGCGTCCACGCGTACCGGGTTTGGCCGATGCGACCCGTCGTGCCAGTCGCTATGGTTTTCACGCGACCATCAAGGCGCCCATGCCGCTGCAAGGCCCATTGGATGATTTTGTCGACGCGGTACGTCGCCGCCTTTCCACCGTGGCGTCGTTTATATTGCCGCCCCTGATTCTCACCCAGGACGAGGGATTTGTGGCTTTGCACCTGGGTCATGCCAGTTCCGAACTGACAGCGCTGGCGAATATGTGTGTGCGCGATTTTGATGCTTTTCGTCGACCTTATACCGCCACAGAAATGGCTTGTCGTGAGCAAAAACTAGCCAACCCTCGGCAACAAACTTACCTAGAGCAGTGGGGCTATCCTTATGTCTTCGAGGAATATGTTTTCCACATGACCCTCACCGATCAGCAGCCGGATACGCGTTTATTACGCGAAGCTGAAAACTATTTGGACGGTATACAAGAACAACCTCGACCCGTGCGCAGTCTGGCTCTATTGCTCGAAGAGAATTCCGCTGCTCCGTTTGAGCTTTGGTGTCGGATTCCTCTTGCCCCATCGAATTGGAAATAAGGCGCATGCTGGCGCTGGTAGCAGGTCCATCGGGAGCCGGAAAGGATTCCGTTATTAGTTCGGCAAGAAAGATGTTGGCAGGGGATAGTCGTTTTTATTTCGCGCAACGACTAGTCACCCGAATGGAAAAACAAACGGGAGAGAAGGGTGTTTCTCCGGCAGAATTTATCCGCCTGCAAGCGTGCGGATATTTTGCCTGCATCTGGAGTGCGCATGGACTCGAATATGGTCTACCCCGAACTGAGCTTCATCCTCCGGAGTCCCCGCGTGCCCAAGTGATTGTCGCCAATGTTTCTCGTATGGTGATTCCCAGTTTGCTCGCTGAATATGGTGGTCATGTTCTATATGTGACCGCTTCTGCATCGGAAATCTGGCGTCGCTTGGCAGGACGTCATCGTGACAGCCCCGAATCTATCCAAGAGCGTTTTCAAAGAAAAATAGGGCTTCCCGCGCAAATCCCTATGACGACAATCCAAAACGATGGGCCACTTGAACAGGCCAGCAGACATTTTGTAGAGGTACTGCTTACTTTGGCGGGTCAGTCGTGACCGTTGATTTGTTTTGAGCATGATGGTGCTTCTTGGGATGCGGTTTAACGACCACTGTACAGATCATTCCGGCGGCAATCTGAACATTTTGGGGAATATGGATGAGTTGAATCCGTACCGGAATACGGGCGGCAAGGCGTACCCAGTTGAATGTAGGGCGGACATTCGCAATGAGTCGATTATCGTCAGTACTTTCACGGTCGGCAATGGCGGCAGCAATACCCTGAACACGACCTTTAATAATGGGGCCTTGTCCGAGTAAGGTAATGTTTGCGGGATCACCAACGTGAATATGAGCAAGACGCGTCTGTTCAAAATAACCGTAGACCCAAAAAGAATGGCTGGCCACCAGCGCAATTCGCGGTATGCCGGTATTGGCATAATCGCCTTGGCGAAGCCGGAGATTGATAACGCTGCCGCCAACTGGTGCCAGCACTCGGGTACGCCGCAGATTCAGACGGGCCAGCGATACTGCGCTAAGATCCTGTTGGTATAGCGCTTGGGCCGTTTTTTCGGCGAGCACGAAGTCTTGCCGGTGTTCGCTAGCCACCACATCGGGACCAAGATCTGCGCGACGCTGGGCTTGTTCGCGACGTAACGCCAGAGTCACTTGTGCGGCTGCAAGTTGTGCCTCGGCGCGCCGTAGAGCGATTATGTAGCGTTTTGGATCAATGGTGAAAAGAAGTTGACCTTTCTTGACGGTTTCATTGTCGTGCACTGCGAGTTCTACAACGCGCCCCGGTACATCAGCAGCAATATCTACAATATGGGCGCGGACTACGCCATCACGCGTCCAGGGGGCGTTCAAATAGCGTTGCCAGAGGATATAGGCTAATCCGATGGCCAAAGCGGTAATCGCGAGCGTAAGAAAAAAACGACTGATACTACGCAGTGTCATTGATACCACCATATTCCTAGGGCGCAAAAAAAACAGACAAAAAGCGATAGGCGAAATAACGCGGGATGCCAAACATAACGATCCAGATCCCAGTCCACTAAAATTTGGTTCAGCAGCAGATATACAATAATGCTGAACACCAATATCAATAACAACGTGGGGACCATCGCATTAAAAATTGGTATTTCACGAGGCATGGTGGGTATCCTGAGTGGAGCTTGCAGGCATTTGTTGCGCACTGCTTGGTGTGGACTGAATGCTATGTAATAACTTACGAATCAGATGAATATATATTAGAACTAGCCTTTTAAAGTCCAGTAATTGCTGGGTAGAGGTGTCCCTATTGGTTTCTGGTAGATTGCCTGCTAGCTTAAAGCTCTGGTTAAAAGCGGTAATAGTATCGTTAACTTGTGTAATATTTGCAGTTTTATAGAGTTTTTCTAAAGCGTGGATGGCTTTGTCAACAGCAATATTCAGCTCTGCTTCCGGCGGACTGAAAGCGCTTCGATCATTTCCTATGCGAGTTAAGAGAATACGTAGCTGAATAACCGCTTCACCAAGATCCTGCATGCGCAGTGCAGCGCGAAGACGGGTTGCATCTTGCCCTGAAGTGGGGTTTGTGACCATCTGGCGTAATAGTTCTCGGGTATCCCGCTCAAAACTCGAACGTAACCCTTTCAGGGATCTGCGACAAGCCGCCACAATTTGTCTTTGTAAGGCACGAAAAAGACGGTGTTGCTCTAGCCAATTACCGACAGGCATGATTACCATAAAGGCAATGCCTACAGCGCCGACAGCGATTAATTCTCCGATTCCGTTATTAATCAGTCCGGAGTAACTGAAGGCGTGGAGATTGTCAGGAATGGTGAGCTGTGGAAAAAAAATACCATATCCTGCAGCGATACCGGGCCATTGGGGATAACTAAGAATATAGGGGGCGATGAGCAGGAAGGGAATTAAACTCAAAGCTAAGAGTGTAAAACCTTGAATTTGCGGCAAAACAAAAAAGCTGAAAAGGATTGCACCAGAAAACGCCAACATAAAACCGATCATCATTTGTTTTACAGAAGCTACTGGGTTGGGAAAAGTGGAAAACAGCGCGCTGATAACCACCGCGATAATTGTTGCAGAGATTCCCGATGGCCAAGCGGTGGTCAGCCAGAATGCGGACATCAGAGCCACGACAACAATACTGCGCAGCGCGGCAATAAGAGGCTGGATAATTTCTGTTTTAGGTTTGCCAAAAGAAGCTGCCTGATAATATTCGCGTTCCTGATGGAAAAAATATCTGCCAGACATTTTTAAAGTAACCAGTGAGCGATCGTTGTGTAAGGCATCATAGCGGTGGCTGAATAAGGTCAGTTCACTGAGAAAACGGGACAGCAATAGTACCGCCGTGTCAAAGCTCAGGAGTTGTTCGGCCGTCAGACTGTCTTGCATCTGCAAGCGCAGTGGCGGAATTTCGGTATGCATTTCCGCATACAATGTTTCCAAGCGCGCGTATAACGCGAGTGGCGTAGGTGATTGCGCGATGGTTGTTCTGGCTTCATCAATGAGTTCGGACCAGCGCGACAGCATAGGCTTGAAACAATCGCCGACAACGCAGAAGGGCTCGTGTTGCATGCGTCGTATATGCGTATTCAATAAATGGAGTGAACTGGCCGCCGCCATCATTTCGGCAATCATTTGTTGTACATGAAGGTGTTGCTGACGAGCTCGGGCGCTTTCAAAAAGCCCACTCGAACGATAACTATCGAGTTTGACCATTTCATTGATGGCGTTGAGGTGTAGTCGGGACCAGTCTTTTCGAGGTATACCGCCGTTCAGAACACGCTCGGTGGTTTCCAGAAAATGCTCAAAGCGCAGCTGAGACGTGCTGAGTAACAGCCCACGCATGGACTGAGGAAGAACGATGGCGCTGACCAATGAGGCGATAAGAATGCCCAATAATACGTCACTCACTCGCGTAATCGTAATATCGAAGGTGTGCAGCGGGTCTAACGCGGCTGGTAGGCCAACCAGAGCTGCCGTATATCCGGCGAGCACAAAAGCGTAAGCCTGAAAGTTGCGATAATAGCGAGCACCTGCTGTACACAAGCCAACCCAAAGCGCTAGTCCGATTAAAAAAAGAATGCGATCTTCAACAAAGCTAGCCACGAGGATCACCGCGACCGCACTGCCCACCAGGGTGCCCAGTGCCCGGTAGAACCCCTTGGCCAATACCATTCCATTGCGAGACTGCATGACAATGAAGACGGTTATGACTGCGGTACTCGGCGATTCTAGGTTAAAGCGATAGGCCAGCCAGAGCGTGAGTAAGGCTGCCAGAACGGTTTTGGCGACGAATATCCAAGTTTCCCTCTGTTCTTTGAGCCAAGGCCCCAAAAGGGGCCATCTGGGCAAGGATCGGACGGATTTGATGGGAGAGATCGGACTGTTCATACGATGATGGGTGTTTTAATGAGTTTTCGCAGCAGTTCGACGCCAACTTTGGTCAATATCAGCAGGTGCCGTAAATCCCGCGATTTCGCAGGCAGAGTCTAATTTACTTCGCTTTTTGATATTCATGATCATGGGACTGCGGGGACAGGTAGCGTGCCCGGTACAAAAGATCCACCTAAGGACGCATAGAGCGTGCCAAGAGCTGCCAGTGCGTTCGCATTGAGATCAATTTGGTGTTGGCGGAGCGCAATCATTTGCGTATCTATCGTGAGTAACGCCGTTTGATTGGTGAGTCCCGCCAGAAAGCGTTTTCTGACGATTTCTCGGTTTTCTTCAAGCGCTTTATGTTCATTACGCAGACTTTCACGACGCAGGCTCAGGGTGTGGATTTCGGTGATGGCTCCTGCGGTTTGTCGAAATGCGTTTATTAGTGTTTGGTTATAGTTTGCAACTGCTGCATTATATGCGGCTTTCTTGGCGCGAAGATTGCCGCGTAGCCGCCCACCCTCAAAAATAGGTAAGGTAATAGAAGGCCCGACGCCATATTGTCCGGAACTGACCTGCAGAAATTGAAAAAAACTACCCGCCGCCGCCAATCCGCCGACGAAAGCCACGATATTGATATTGGGATAAAATTCGGCTTTTGCCACATGTACTTCGGCTGCCGCAGCCTCTACCTGCCAGCGTCGCGCCATGACATCGGGGCGGTTGCCTATGAGGTTAGCAGGAACCGTTTGCGGTACTTGCCAGTGAATTTTGCGGGGCAGAGTGGGTGGTGTCAGCGTGCTTGGGAGTGTTGTCCCCTGACCAGCCAGTGCCGCGAGCTGTTCGCTGAGCACCTGGGATTTACCGATCAGTATCTGCTTTTCGTTGCGGAGCTGCTGGAGGCGTTGCTCAATTCGTCGTTCCGACTCGGCATTTTCTAAGCCATGCTGCAAGCGAGTTTGAGCGATATAGAGCAAACGTTCCTGAATTTTATGTTGTGCTTGGTTTTGTCGGAGTAAGGCTTTTGTCTGGGCGTAATCAATGTAGTTCTGAAAAAGACTATTTTCGAGCAGCAATGCGGCTGCCCGCTCTTCTTGCTGGCGTGCGGCAAAAATTTCCTTTTTAGCCATACCGGCAGCGCGGTATTTGCCCCAAAGATCCAACGAATACGAGAAGTCCAGATTTAATGCATTGTTCCAAGTAGTATTTCCCCCATAGGGCGGTGGATAAAACTGATGTTCCGTCCAGTGCGCAGCTTGAACGCGTCCGCTGGCACTGACGTTGGGTAGCAACTCCGCGCCCTGAATGCGCGCTATTCCTTGCGCTTCAGCCACGCGTGCGCGCGCAACTGCAAGATCAGGATTATGGGCCAATGCCAGCGCCATCAACTGATTTAGTGGCGGCTCATCAAGGGCATGCCACCAGGCTTGTTCAGTGTGTATGTGAAGGTCTTTGCTATCACTGATCCCTGGACGAAGCTTGAGCTGAGAAATTTTCAACGCCGTCTCCTTGCCCAGCACGTTGTGCTGGCTGGCACACCCAGCTAATGCTGCAAGGGATAATAGGACGGGCCAAAAGATAAAACGGTGCATGGAATGCGATCGCTACTTATTCTATTAATGAATAATTTAGCGGAAGCGCATCAGGTTGGCAATGACCGCAGAATTTCGGGATCAGTGGGGCAGGTATTATACTTTAGGTCGCTGCTGCTGGCAGGCTCAGGGAGTTGATAGAGATAATGGGTGGGATTGTATTGGTTAAAAGAGCCATCCAAGTGCTGCTTCTTTTCCTCTTGTCCGCATGTGGAGATCAGGCAGCGCACAAGACTTCAACGCCTAAGCCGCTCGCTTCTACCGGTGTCCATTCTACTGCGGTGACAGATTCCGTGGCGCCATTTAGCAAAGCCCCCGTCACGCTGGATCAGATCGCCATTATTGATGCGAGAAATGACATCACGCAGTCACCAGATCCTGATTATGCCTTTGCGGAGAATTCTGTTATTCGCTTTCCGTCAGGTAATCAAAAAATTGGAATCATTGTTTTGGGAGACAGCATTTTAACCGGTTGGTCCGGATATTTCGCCCATGTTTTCCCCAACGCTTTTATTGATGGTCGAGTGGGGCGACAGTTTTCGAGTGCTATTGAAATCTGGAAGATATTAAAAGAAGCGCAACTCACTTCTGGTGTGGGTGATGTGGTGGTGGAATTGGGAACCAATGGTCCGGTGAGTATCGCGGAGATGACCCAGTTTATGCGCGAGGTAGGACCACGTCAGGTTTTTCTGGTTGTTCCAGAAGTGCCGAGGCCGTGGGCTCAAGAAGTGCAAAGTCTCTATCAGGTTCTTCCAAACGTTTATCCCAATGTGCACTTGGTGCGCTGGGATTTGTTAAGTCGTCATCATTCGAGTTATTTCTGGCCGGATGGCGTGCATCCTAATTGGCTGGGTATTCAGGTGATGGTGGAGGCTATTGCTCGGAAAATGCGCCAGAAAATGCCTTCAAAACGCATTCAATGATTGCTTAGAGTCCCTTTTTTAGGCGTTGCTGATCCCACCAGCCATTTTCTCGAATACGGCACCAAGTAGCCATTTTTTGTTCCGGAGACATGGTGATCCACTGGCAGACCTCTTCAAAAGTACGACCGCAGGATTTACAAACGTCATCGCCGAGAGCCGTCGTACAAAAGCCAAGGCAAGGAGAATCGGGCAGGGGACGCTCCATGCTTAGGGCAAAAATCCCGGCGTGGCATTTTCTGTTGTGGGGGATTCCGTTTCTGGTGCGATTAAAGACAGGATTTGATCCCCAGGTTGTGCTTTGATCTCGTCCATGTCGCTATTGATAATTTCCAGCTTTTCTTCGTTTGTTAGCATAAACAGAGGAATATAGCCGTTGATAAATTGCTGACCATATTGTGCCCAGTCAAATTGTTCAGTCAGTTTGGTCGTCTTGAGTGTCCATCCGTTTTCCATCTTGCTCAGTAACGCGTCAGCCGTTGCTTGATCGTTAAACAGATGATGGCGTCGATGCTGGCGGGCAGTACGATTGCGAGGACTGCTTTTGTTACCGCTACCGTCGGATAACGTGAACACCGCACGATGTCCGAACTCCGGATTATAACGTAAAGAGGCAATGAGATTTCGTGCCGGATCGGTAGAGAGAGCCAGTAAATAACCAAATCCGATCAGGTTGAGTTGGCGATCGGCTGCTTCTGATACGGGGCTTCCCAGAAAGGTTTCTAATCCTGCCATACGGGCAGCCTGTATTTGTCGATATTCGTCATCAATCAGTAGGGGCCGATATCCCCAATCCTTCAGTTTTTTACTAACCGCAATGGCAAAATTATTAGCACCTATGATGAGAATACCGCGCGGGTCTTTCTCTGAGACGCCGAGTAATTGGGCCAGTGGCCGCGCCGTAAAACTGGCGAGTAAAACCGTGACAATAATGAGCGCGAAAGTTAAGGGTACAAACAAGGACGCATTTTTATAACCGAGATCTTGAAGTTGTGCCGCATAAACGGGAGCACCTGCGGCCGCCACGATGCCGCGTGGTGCGATCCAAGCGGTCATCAATCGCTCCCGCCAATTTAGTTCCTTGCTATCATAAGCGAGCAAGACTTTAATAGGCTGTGCAATGAACTGGATCACTAACATCAGTAATATTCCAGAGACGATCACATCGCCCAAGGCGGCAAGATTCAGGCGCGCTGCCAGCAGAATAAAAAGGATGGAAATTAAGAGAATTGAAAGACTCTCTTTAAAATTCAGAACATTCTCCAGGGGAACGGCGCGCATATTGGCAATCCAAACCCCCATCAATGTAACGGCTAAAAGTCCTGACTCAGGAGCAAGCTGATTGGCAGTAGCAAAAATGATGAAGACGCTCCCCAGCGCCACGACTCCATGCAGATAATCGGGAATAGCACGGTTTCGGAGTAGCCAACCAAAGCATTGTCCGCCTAAAATTCCTAGTAAAAGCCCTACGCCAATAATCCGCAAGAATACAAGGGCGGCTGAACTGAGACCACTTGAACCATGGTGAGCAACTACGGCTTCAAAAACCAGAACGGCTAATAAGGCACCTATGGGATCAATAAGAATGCTTTCCCACATGAGCACGTTGGTAATCCGCACGTTTGGCCGAGCCGCTCGTAAAATTGGACCAATCACGGTAGGACCTGAGACCACAACCACGGCACCAAAGAGTATGGCTACCGGCCACTCAAATCCAGTAATCCAATGGGTGGCGACGGCCAATATCAGCCAACTGCTAATCGTGCCCAGACTGACCATCCGACGAATCACTGGGCCTAATCCACCGAGTTCTCGCAGACGTAAATTGAGCGCACCTTCAAAAAGGATGACAGCTACCGCTAAGGAAATTCCAGGGAAAAGGAGCGGGCCAAAAAGTGTGTCAGGCTGGATCAGATCAGTTACGGGACCAGCAATGATGCCAATTCCGAGCAGGAAAATAATGGCTGGCAGTTTGATTCGCCAAGCCAGCCATTGACTGGCCGCGCCTAGAATGACTAGGCCGGCCAAAATGATCATCATATTCATTAATGATTTATTCCACTACGACTTCAATCGCGCCCACATCTAACAAGGCCGCTTCAGCCATGGCTGATTCTTTTTCGTCAAACCCATAAAATTCACAGTAGACAACATTTTTTTCGGCAAATACCGTGGGATGCGTGTTGAGCGGTTGATCCGTCATTTTGCGGAGAACGGCATAATAATCGGGATGATCCTGATGTTTTACCATGAGCGCATTTTTTATGCTGGCGATTGCTTCGTGCATGGTTTTATCATTATCAAATAAGGCTTTTAAAGCAAACATCAGGCTCTCCAATGTGTTTAGAAAAATTTAAGGTTAAAATCAGAAGTTCGGGTGGCGGGAGTTTAGGTTAACGTACCCTGACCGGGTGATGCATTACGCAACATTAACAAAATAATGCCATCAAAAATCAGGTTGACTCCCACAAATATCCCTACCAGTATTAATGAACCTTGGGGCCATGTCACGAAAAAGAGAATGGCGATAGCAATATCGACAATACCACTGAAAATAAACCAACCCCGTCCATGATGGGCATGCACGCCAGATTGGGTGAAATTGCGGTAGGCGTCAATGATAAAATAAAGGATGAACATTAGTCCGATGGCCGCGATGCCCGCATTGGGCATCGCAATCATAATGCCACCGGTAATTAGCAATAATAATGGCTTAAGCCAGTCGGCAAGTTGGTGCTGGTGCATCTGAACGCTATGCAGTATCCAGGTGAATCCTGCAATGATCAGTATGGCGGCAATAATACCGTCGGTAACTGCAGACAGTATCATGGGGCTGAGCAGGCCAAATATACCAATGACAATCAATAAAATGGCTATGGGCAACAAATACTTACCGAACATTTTCTTTTCCGTCTCAACAATGGTGTTCAGGTCCGGCAATTGTTGGTTCATGCAACCTCCTGTTAGCGGTACCAGAGTATTTCAGCGCTTTCCATCGGTACCAGGCCATTTTCGTGATAAGGGATAATGCGCGGCGTAAATTGTTCCGAATTCCGCTTTGCCGAAACCACCACCGTGTAATTATAGCTGTTAATAGCGCCGCTAAGTGCATCGCCGCGCTGCATAGGGATCACGGCCGGGGGGTGTGTTTCATCGCCATTGGCAAAAAGCTGAACCATTACGGCGTCGCAATTCAGATCATCCAGATAAACCTGCACCTCGAAATGATGCTGACCGTTTTCCGTATGACAACTGAGTTCACCAAAATGCAGGAGCGGCCAATGCTGATGGAGATCATGCTGCCACTGACAAATGGCCTCACTGCTGGCTTTGTCGTTCCGCGCAGACAGTAATTGTGCAGCCGGAATATATAATTTGGAAACATAATCCTGCAGCATGCGGTTACTGCTGAATTGTGGGGTGAGTCGACTCATGCTGATCCGCATTTTTTGGACCCATCCGCAAGGGCAGCCATTCACGTCGCGTCCACGATAAAAGAGCGGGACGATTTCATCTTCGAGTATTTGATAGAGTTTCTCTGCTTCCTGAATATCCCACTGCAGATCGCTGTCATGTTCTGCGCGATCACCGATAGCCCAGCCCGTGTCTGGGCAGTAGGCCTCTGCCCACCAGCCATCCAGTTCGGAGAGATTCAGGCCACCGTTGACCAATACTTTCATGCCGCTGGTGCCACTGGCTTCCCAGGGTCGGCGTGGGGTGTTGATCCAGACGTCCACACCCTGTACCAGTTGTTCGGCCACCAGCATGTCGTAGTCGGCAATAAACACGATGCGTCCGGCGAGATCGGGATGTTGGTGAATGAATTGGGTCCATTGCTGAATCATGGCTTTTCCGGCTTCATCTTTGGGGTGGGCCTTGCCTGCGATCAGCAGTTGAACTGGATAATGCGTATCACTCAGCAGACGATACAGTCGATCAGGATCTGTCAGAAGTAGATTAGGCCGTTTATAAGCGGTAAAGCGGCGGGCAAAGCCTAAGGTCAGGGTATTCGGGTCCAACGCGGTCTTGGCACGCTCCTGTTCTGCTGCTGGCGCATGCGCCTGAGCCAGTTGTTGTTGCAGTCGTTCTCGGGCGAAATGGATGACTTTCTGGCGACCGGCGCTGCGCATTTCCCAGAGTGCGGAGTCCGGTGTCTGGCGAAAGTCGGTTTCAATATTTTTCAGGTCGCCCAGCCAGCGCGATTTTCCACAACGGAGCGACCAGAGCGCATCCGCTTCGGCAGAATCCCAAGAGGGTATATGCACCCCATTGGTCACATGAGTCACCGGTACTTCGTCTTCTGCCCAGCGCGGAAAAAGCGGCTGAAATAAGCGACGACTGACCGCACCGTGCAGACGGCTCACGCCATTCACAAGGATGCTACCACGCACCGCCAGCCAGGCCATATTAAAGGCTTCGTTGGGATCTTCGGGGTGCTCGCGACCCAAGGCGAGGACGGTTTCTACTTCTACGCCGAAAGTATCTGGAGCCCCGGCAATGTAGCGCGTGAGCAGTTCGGGAGAAAATCGATCAAAACCGGCCGATACGGGGGTATGGGTGGTAAAAATATTGCCTGCGCGGGTAGCGGTCAAAGCACAATGAAAGCGTGTGCCGTGGTCACGCATGTGGCTGTAGGCGCGGGCGAGAATAGCGAAGGCGGCATGACCTTCATTGAGATGGCAAATTTCGGGTTGGATGCCGAGTCGACGCAATAACAACCAGCCGCCGATCCCTAAGCAGATTTCCTGTTGCAAACGGGTTTCTGGTCCGCCGCCGTAGAGCTCGGCCGTGATGCCACGATCCGCTGGTGTGTTCAATGGATCGTTACTATCCAGCAGATAAAGCGTGACCTGGCCGACTTGCGCCTGCCAGGCGCGAAGAAGGACTTTACGGCCGGGAAAAGGGAGCTCCAAGCGAAGCCATTCGCCTTCGGCATCGCGCACGGGGGTGACGGGCATTTGGGTAGGATCGTTATAAGGATAAAGTGCTTGCTGCTGACCATTGGCATCAAGGCTTTGCCGGAAATAGCCTTGTTGCCAGAGCAGCCCGATGCCTAGCAGGGGTATGCCCAGGTCGCATGCGGTTTTTAGGCAGTCACCAGCCAGAATTCCTAAGCCTCCGGAATAGATAGGTAGGGCTTCTGATAGGCCGAATTCCATGCTGAAGTAAGCCACCTGACTAAAAGGGGCTTGAGGGTAGTTTTCCTCGAACCAGTGGCGTTGGGTGAGATGTTCCTGATGCTGGACCACAAATTGTTTGAGCGTAGCCACAAAAGTTGCATCAGCAGCCAGGGATTGCAGGGTGTGACTACCTATATTCTGCAAAATTAACCAAGGGTTACGAGTTTGTGCCCAAAGCTCTGGAGCGATCTGTTCCCAGAGCGCATCGGCGGCATGACTCCAAGACCAGCGCAAGTCCAGGGCGAGCTCTGCCAGCCCCGATAAGGATTCCGGAAGCTGGGGCAGCAAATAACAGGGCGCAATGCTCATGGTGGGTGGCCCTTAGAAGCGGATGGGACGACAGAAAGCCTGTTTGCCCGCATAAGTTGCGGCGGTGCCCAGTTCTTCCTCAATGCGCAGTAACTGATTGTATTTGGCTACCCGTTCTCCGCGTGCAGGCGCACCAGATTTGAGATGCCCCGTATCCAGACCCACGGTGAGGTCGGCGATGAAATCGTCCGTGGTTTCGCCCGAGCGATGCGAGACGAATGCGCCCCAGCCGTGATATTGCGCCATGCGCGTGGCGGTGATGGTTTCCGTCACGGTGCCAATTTGGTTGAGCTTGATCAGCGTGGCGTTGGCAATATTATCTTTCATAGCCTGAGCGATGATTTCGGGATTGGTACAGAAAATGTCGTCACCCACCAGTTCAATGGTATCGCCCAGTTTTTCGTTGAGCAGCTTCCAGCTCTCCCAGTCGTTTTCGGCCAGCCCGTCTTCGAGTAAAACTACTGGATAATTACGGACGATTTCTTCGTAATATTGCACCATTTCCGCACTAGTGATAGCGCGGTTTTCAGTGCGTAATTGATATTTGCCCTCTTTGAAAAATTCCGAAGAAGCGGGGTCAATAGCGATGCCGCAGTCGCGTCCCGGTTCAAATCCGGCTTTACGAATGGCGTCGAGCAGCAGGTCATAAGATTCGTGATTCGATTTGACCATAGGCGCGAAGCCGCCCTCGTCTCCGACACCAACGGAAAGATGTTTTTCTATCAATACCGATTGCAGAGCGTGATAAATTTCTGCACCCCAGCGCACTGCCTCGCGAAAGGTATCTGCACCATAGGGTACCAACATGCATTCTTGAAAATCAGCGCCCTGCCAGTGCGCATGAACCCCGCCATTGAGGACGTTGAAGCAGGGCACTGGTAGCCGGGTTGCCCCAGGACCACCCAGATAAGCGTAGAGTGGAAGACCGCAATAATCGGCAGCGGCGCGGGCGCAGGCCATGGAAACACCGAGCAAGGCGTTAGCTCCTAGACGCCCTTTGTTGGCCGTACCGTCCAAACCGATCATGGTTTCATCAATGGCTTTCTGATCGCGCACGTCAAGATCCTGCAAGTCGGGTGCGAGGATTTCTTCAATGTTATGGATCACTTTCTGTACGCCCTTACCACCAAATCGTTGGGCATCCCCATCGCGCAGCTCGACGGCTTCCTTGCTGCCGGTAGAGGCCCCTGAGGGTACGGCAGCGCGGGCAAAATGACCATTTTGAAGATGCACTTCGACTTCGACGGTGGGATTACCGCGAGAATCTAGAATGTCACGAGCGATGATGTCTTCTATCAAACTGTCCATAACGACTCCTATTAAGGGTTTGTGGGTGCTTCCAGACGAATGATTTCTAAGCGGTTGGTACCACCAGGGTGATGACGACTCGGACCTTGAGTCAACAGGATCAGGCCTTTTTCATAACCGTGGGTGACGAGCCAACGACGTACCCCATGCTCCCAGCCTTGTTCAGGGCTGGGCATTTCCAAGGCATGCACGCCATAGTGAAAGCATAGACGCTGGCAGGTCTGGTGATGGGGGCTGAGCGCAAGAATCCAAGGCGCAAGGCGAAACCGGGCTATACGTGCTGCGGTAGTGCCCGTTTCCGTTGGGGTAACTACAAAAAGCGGATGGAGACTTTCTGCGCTGCTCTGCACGTTACGGGCGATCAACGATTCGACGGTTGGGGTATCCTGGAAATCTTCATCGTCGAGTGGGCTGAGTTCGCTGCGGCTGCTTTCGGTAATATGGGCAATTTTCGCCAGCATTTTGACGGCTTCCACGGGATATTCACCCATGGCGGATTCTTCTGAGAGCATGACACAGTCCGTACCGTCGAGAATGGCATTAGCGACATCGGTGACTTCGGCGCGGGTTGGACGCCGCTGGTGAACCATGGATTCCAGCATTTGCGTGGCGGTAATGACCGGTTTTCCGGCCGCTCGGGCTTTACGGATCAGTCGTTTTTGGATGAGCGCAATTTGCTCAATCGCTACTTCAACTCCAAGATCGCCACGAGCCACCATGATGCCGTCCGTTGCGGCAATAATGGCATCAATATCTTGCCAGGCTTGCGCCCGCTCGATTTTGGCGACCATAAAGGGCGCATAACCGAGGGCCTGCGCCTCACGACGGGCCGTGTGAATATCTTCGGCGGTTTCTACGAAAGAAACACTGAGAGCGTCGACGCCTGCTTCCAAGGCAAAAGCGAGCAATTCGCGATCAGCGGCTGTTACCGCACCCCCTTCCAGTGTCACACCGGGTAAATTGACGCCTTTGTGAGAAAGGAGCACCCCGCCCACGATCACCTGACAATGAATGCCCTGCGTATCGTGAGATTCGACTCGGAGTTCAATGAATCCATCATTCATAAAAACCGTATCGCCCTTGGTCAGGGGATGAGATAGGCGGGGAAGCTCTAATGGAATTTGTTCGGCGGTACCGGGCGCATTGGGAGCTAGCAGCACATGTCCGCCGTGCTTGAGGGTAACGGGGGTTGGGAGAATCCCGATGCGAATTTTGGGGCCGGGCAAATCAGCAAGAATGGCAACGCGCTGATCAACTCTGGCTGCGGCGCTGCGAATTCGCGTAATTCGCGCCCGGTGCTCATCCGGCGTGCCGTGGGCGAGATTGAGGCGGGCGATGTTCATCCCAGCCCGGATCATATGTTCCAAGGTTTGCGCATGATCCGAAGCTGGGCCAATGGTACAGACGATTTTGCTACGCTGTGCCGGTAAGTGGATCATGCAGGATCGCCCAGTAACTGAACGGCTTCATCAACCCCCTGATTTTTGACAACAATGGCGTGGATAGCAGCGCAGAAGCGCACCGCATCGGGTTGGCTGCGCTGATGGACATTGCGACCGGTAGCACAGCCTTGGGTACCGCCTATATGAATCTGATCATGAAGCCGCCGGAGAAAATCTACGGCGCTGGTTTCTGATCCCCCCGCACAGATCACCTGGGTGCGTCCAGCAGCCGCAACCGCTTCACCGAGCAGTTCGGCATCCATGGACCCCTGAGCGTCGAACGGCGGATTCACTTTAGCGAAGTCGGCACCCAAACAGGATACCAAGCCCGTCGCGCCAGCAATCAAATGCGGGTCTTGTTCTTTGGTGCCTACGGCTTTACCCCGAGGGTAGGCCCAGATGACGGCCAGTAGTCCCATGGCATGGGCATCGTGGATCATGCGTGCGGCTTCACTCAGCATAGTGGGTTCAAATTCGGAGCCCGGATAAATAGTATAGCCGACACCGACCACATTCAGCCCGGAATAGCGAACAAAATCGTGAACCTGCGCCATACTCTGCCACTGCAGACTGACGGGATCGCGTTGCGCCGTTTTGATGAGGTGCGTTTTGCTGTTCAGTTTGAGCAGATAAGGAATCTCACGATAATCACTGCCGTAACGGGCAATGAGCCCCATCTGGGCAGCAAAACAGCCAATTGGAGCGGCGCTGGCAATGCGGAATAAATGTTCTGGATCAGCGTCATCAGAGGCGACCGAACCTCCGACAAAATCATCGTTCAGATGTTCCACTTTCTGATCACCCGCCATGAGAAACAGGCGCCCGCTGTCTTGGGTGGCCAGATGATAATTTTCGATCCAGCGCCGCGCGCTGTCGCTAGGGATACCCAAGGGGGCGTGGGGAATTTTAGGCATGAGTGACTCCGTTTATGCAGGGATGAAGCGGCTGGAAGTGACGATGCAGGGCATCTCCGGTAGCCGCCACCAAGGGATGCAAAGAGGGGGTCAGGCGCGGCTGGCTACCAAATTGCATACTGGCGAGATCGGGTGCGGTGGCGTGCATCTGGATGGCGAGGCCAATGGTGTTGATCAATTCCCCGGTCGTCGCGCCGCCAAGCACCTGACCACCGAGGATCTGTAGGGAATCTGCGGAAAAAATGACGCGGCAATAAATTTCGCTCGTGTCGGGCATGGCCGCAGGGTGGTGGTCAGGAAGACGGGTTTCACCGATGAGGATCGGGAATCCCTCCTGTTCCGCCTGATGCTGGGTCAGCCCGGCGACACCAAAGGCCAAGCCATCAATCTCGCTGGCATAAACACTGACGGAGCCGGCGTTGTAACGCAGTTCCCGCAAACCGTAAAGATTCATACCCGCGATCCGGCCCTCGGCAGCCGCCTGAGAAGCGATCATGGCATGACTGGCCTTGCGGGTGAAAAAATCCTGCTTGTGGGCGCAGTCACCTACCGCGAATATGTTGGGATCTTCTCGCGAGCGCTGAAAAGCATCTACCCAGATGCCCCCAGAACGACTAAGCGTCAATCCCATGTCTTTGGCTAATGTCATCTGCGGACGAGTGCCAATGGCGATCAGTACGGCATCGACCTCCAGCGCCTCTTGTCCGGCAATGTGCACTTTGCCCACCTGCTGAGTCTTGCCGTCGGCGGAGAGGGCTTCTACCTTGCAGTGGGTGTGAACATGAACGCCCTGTGCTTTGAGCTGCTTTTCCACCGCCATACAGGCATCCAGATCAAAAGCCGCCTGCATGAGATGCGGCAGCATCTCGACAATATGCACTTCAATACCGCGTTTGCGAATTTCATCGGCGAACTCCACACCGATAAACCCCCCACCAATGATGGCCAGTTTTTTAATTTTAGGAATCAGTGTATTGAAGAGGGTATCTAAATATTCATAATCCTTGTGGATGCTGAAGACACCTTCAAGATCCGTTCCGGGAATCGGCGGAATAAAGTTCTCCGCGCCCGTCGCCAGTACGAGTTTCTCCCAATGAATGATATCTCCATTGGCCAGCGTAGCGGTGTGGCCAGCCCGATCGACACGCGTGACCTTGCCGATCTGTAACTGTCCACCGGCCGCCAAAAGCGGCGCGCGGCCAGCCATGTCTTCCTCCGTACCTCCCAGCGTGCCAAAAATATAGGGAATGCCGCAGGGAATGACAGCGTCGGTTTCGGGACGAATCACCAGCACTTTTTTATGGGGAGAAAACTGGGCGGCAGTAATACCCGTCATCATGCCCGCTGGTCCTCCGCCGATAATCAAAATATCCGTCTTGCTTTCAGTCACGGTGCTACTCCTATGGGTGACGACTGGAAAAAGGCTGTAAAGACTGATTGACGACCTTGCTCAGAAGTTGCTGATGACGGGCACGAAATTCCGTGGTTCGGTAAACCCTATTTTCTGAACTCGCTCATAAATAACTAACAGCCAGAGTATAGAACATCCTCATGTGATTATGCGGAAAATGCCCACACCCAAAAATTGGGCAAGAACGGGTTATCCGAAGAGCATCTTGCCGTGGGTGATCCTGTGGTGAGGGGTCTATCGGGTGGATGCCTAGCTTCTCAAAAACAGCCCATTACCAGCACAAGCACCACTGGTGTTTGCAGGGAAACCTTTACCCGCGAGGACGACCGCAAAGACTACGGAGAAGTCCGCCTGATCACGGCGGGCATGTTACGGGAACGGATGGTGGTCATGGGTAAGACCTCTAACGTTTGAGTTAAGGGGCGCGCCGCTTTTGACGCGTCCCGCTTGCACGAGAGGTTAGACTGGATGACGGCTCAACAAGACGCCCTGACACAAACTTGTGAAGCACGCTGGCTATTAGGGTTTGGTATGGCACACCTTCTTCAAGTGCGCGAGCCTGAATATCCATCAAGTCAGGCGTGGAAAGGCGGATGTTGATCCGCTTTTCCTTGAGGAAGGTAGCGGTGGAAGCAGCTTTGAATTTTGCCAAGTCAGCTTTTGAAGGTGAGGTGGACTTGAGATCGCCCTTTTCATAGGCGGCTAAAATATCTTCCTCAAACGCGTCAGGTTTTTTCATTTGGGTTGCTCCTCAGCAAGTAGTCTCTGGTGGCCTTTCTGCTCGGAATTACCGTCTTCTAAACCGCTCCATCCAAACACCAGGTTCACGGTGCTGATGAAAAAATGAAACTACCAGCAACTCATCCGGACTTGGTAGGTAGATTAGCGTGTAGGGATTACGAAGCGCAGACGCAACTGCCGCGTCAGCGGCGCGGGCGAACTCAAAACCAAGCCCCAGCGCTTTTGATTCATACCAAGTCTGCGCTTCCAGAAGCTCATGCTCTGCCTCTGGGCGGAGCACGACCAACATCAGGGTTTACTCGGAAATAATTTGGATCGAACCTGTTCCCACGGTATGGCGGTGGAAGGGTCAGCACGATGGGCAGCAACGCTATGATGCAACTCATCTTTTTGAGCTTGTGACAATTCAACGGTATCAGGTGCCTCTGCAGCAATGCTATCCCATATGTCCTCAACGAGCTGGATGCGCTCGGAAACGGACAACTTCATGTACTCAATAGTGGCAGTGGGAGTAGGCATGGACGTAGTATAAATCAAGGTAAACTTTAAGGTAAAGGTGGCAGGCCCAACGTGGAGGCATCTCGGTTTACGTAGGTGTGGAACTTAATCGCGATTGTCTCAGCAGAACTTTCTGGGGGAAGGGACCAGACTGCTAACGTAGGAATGCATTCTGGATGATCGGCTAACTATTCAATTCGGATCGGCATATTTTCGATAGCGTCGTGTTGTGAGCAAAGGGCCTAACGTAGAAGTAACCAGCGCTGCGCGGCTTTATCGCGCAGCGTCCGGTGCATTGCAGGGTTGGGCATCGCGGATTCATAAAGTCAGTGTCACGGCAGAGGAGAGAGTTCCATTCACGCGGGCGGCACAATGGAGTTGCCGCTTCCAAAGGACCACTCATCTGCTTGAGTCGTGTTAATGACCACCATGACGTCTTCCGGGCGGATGCCGGGAGAGTTCTGGAGCAGTTTTACCAAATGTTTGTAGAAACCCTGTTTGACTTGCGTGCTTCGCAGACGACCTGCGGTAATGCAGATGAGCACGTAATCGTCTGAACGTGGGCCGCCCATGTAGTGAGTGTCGAAGATGAGTTCGCCAGGCTCGTGCTGGTGAATTACTTGAAAGCAGTCATCGACTGGAACTTCAAAAGCCTCGACCAAGGCCTGATGGATACTGTCAGAGAGCGCTTTGACATACTCAGGGCTTTTGCCTTTTAGCAAAGAAATGCGGGAATATGGCATATTTAGGCCCTTAGGTTCTGTCGGGCGATTTTTCCAGCAGCTTCAAAGCTGAGGCTGCTGCGGGCCATCCGGCATAGAAAGCCAAGTGCGTGGCCGCTTCTGCGAGCTCTTCACGACTCAGTCCATTGTCCTGGGCGCGCTCCAAATGAAGAGGCAATTGCTCTAAACGATACAAGGCAGTTAAGGCTGCTACCGTGATCAAGCTGCGGTCTCGCTTTGATAGCTGCGGCCGCTCCCAAACGTCGGCAAACAGTATGTCATCACTGAGTTGAGCAAACTTGGGGGCGATAGCGCCGAAAGCTGATTGCGTAGAAGAAGGTTCGCTGGGTGAGTTGTTGTCGATCAATTTAGGCTCCTGATTGAAGTACATAGAAGAAGCGAAGTGCTGAGGCGTGTTGGTGTGATGCCCAACGTAAAATTAATGGGCGTGCTTTAGCGCGTCCCGTTTGAATGCTGGGTTAGGCGTGCTCTCAATCATTTGAAGCGCGGCCACAAAATTGTGCAAAAAAGATACAATTTGAGACTCGTGTTCTGGCTGACTCAGAAGTTCAGTGATTTCTTGCGGTGACTTGCCAATAAGAGGGATTCGGAAAAACAGACTTTCGAGAAAATTACTACTTACGGTAGAAAGCACCAGTCTTAGCGAAGCCAGCATATCGTCACCTCTATGTGAAGCGTGCACCAAAGAGATGGGTTTGTCGATAATTTCAAAGCGAGAAACCATCCAGTCGATTGCATTTTTGAGGCCACCAGGAATGGCACGAACGTATTCGGGGCTTGAGATGATGATGCCATCAGCAACAGACACAGTTTCCAAGAACTCACACACAACCATTGGTGTTTTGTTACCCTCCGTATCTGGAGAGAAAATTGGCAGGGTGTTTAAATTATGAATAACCAATAATTCAACGTCTACAGGTGCAAGCTTTCGCATGGCACGCAACAAGGCCGTATTTGTAGATGATTCACGCGCACTACCAGAGATAGCTAAAATTTTCACAGTATCCTCGTTGTAGCCTAACGTTCAGCGTAACTGGCACCCAACGGAGCGCAGCGCAGTTGGGCGTCCGAGTGGACGCTGTTGTTAGGCGCATTCTCACTTATGCCCAGGCTCCCATTCTGGATACGCAACCACGTCAGAGCCGTAATGAAGCCAAGGTACCTGATGCGAGGCCCATTTCTGAAATTCAGGTAATTGATGTGGATCATCATCAAGGGTTGCTATGCGCAAAGTGAACGTTTCTCGTCCTTCCGTTTTTTTGATCAAGTGCGTCCCGCAATTACTGCAAAAATATCGATGTTTGCCGGGAGATGACTCAAACGCCTTTAGCAGTTGCTCGCCACTTAGGCATTTGAAGTGCTCTGGCTCTACTGCTGCGGACGTGTTGAAAGCGGCCGCGTGGGCTTTACGACAAATTCGGCACGAACAGTGTTGAATTGCCGAGGCCAATTCTTTTACTTCATACTGGACCTGACCACAAAGGCAACTGCCTCTCATGCTTGTCTCCTTATTGCCTAACGCTTGAATGATTTGTTATGCACTATCGCTAGTTTTTTGCTGCCCCTTGTTTTTTAGGTAGCTCTGGGTTCATAAAATCCCAAGGTGCGGCACTACCTACATGGAAATCTAATTTTGGAACATAGCTTGATGGGTCATTTAAAGTTCCTGCCTTTATACCCAACATTCCAAGCATATTGCTGAACCGAGCGAATAATTGAGAACCACAGTTTGGGCAGAAGCCTCTTTTGTGCATATTTCCGCTGTCTGCCTGAGACTCGAAATATTTTACATCACCTGAAACAACAACATCCTGTTCAGGGAAAATCATTGCCGGGATGAATGCACTACCTGATGATTTTTGACAGTCTTTGCAATGACAATTCCCTGTAAACACCGGCTCAATATCAACTGAATAGCGAACTTCTCCACAAAGGCATTGCCCAGAATACTTTGCATTCATAAAAGGCTCCTAGCTGATAATTGGTGCATAACGTAGAAGTAAGCAGCGCTGCGCGGCTTTATGCGTAGCGTCCGTGTCGACTGCCGGGTTGGAGGCCAAGTTCACAAGGCATTGATGAATTCGTCTGGCGATATATTGGCTTGGTGCAGAACACCCGCAAGAGTACCGATCTTGATTCCCTGTGCATCGGAACGACACAGCTTTGGAGGCACGCCGCATGATGACATGGCTACCGGATTGGCGAATTTTCGTAAACCCCAATCGTTCAAGTGCCCGAACTGCCATAGCACCGGAGACATGCGGTAGCTTAGGCATATGCGGGAACGCTGAACATCGTGACTAGTGGTGGATGCCCAAGTGCAGGTAGAGGAAACTCGGATAAATAGAGTGCTGTTGCCTCGGTTAAGTTGGCAACAGCCTCCTCAACGGTTTCCCCTTGGGTCGTCGTGCCGGTTTCGGGATTGAGGGCAACATATCCGCCTTCTTCGGCAGGGGTAAGAACCGCAGTTAATTCCATGACTATGGCTCCGAGGGCAGGAAAAGCTAATAGTCGCGCATTCTGAGTGTGGGTGTCAAACGCCTGATTTAAGCCGCACCGCTTCGCGGCGGCGGCTTGAACGAATCGTTAGCCCGCTGCGTGACCTCTGATATGCGCTCTGCAATCTCTTTCCCAGGTTGAGTGCCAAGGATTATCAATTCACGTTGCCCATTAACGGTTGAAATTGTTATGCGGCCATCATGAGGATAAGGGCCCATGCCCCATTTTTTCTTTGGGTTGTAAGTGATTCCCGTAATTTCACTGTGACTCAGGCTGAAATCGGCGTTGTGCGGACGGGCGAGCTTTTGATCCGAAATGTACGAATACGGATCATTGAGGTCTCCATGCACGGCCAATTGGCCAGTGATGTAGCGAGTAAGGCCGCCGCCAGCTTCTACCGCCGTGAGTCCGCGGCAGACTTTTCCTTCGTTGCAGGATTCGTCAACCGCAACGAGATATGTACGATTGAGGATCAGCCCGTAATACTGCATTGCAACAAAGTGCCATGTGTTGTGCATAGAGCGGGCTAACGTGTTAGGTGAGCGGCCTCGCGCGGCTTTATGCACGAAGTCCGCTCGAACGCCGGGTTGGGCCGCACGATTTTACGCAGCAAGTTCTTGCAGAACTTCGGGGTGGCGTTCTGCGACGCGGAAGAGCGTTTTTGCCGCGCCTGACGGCTCTCGGCGACCCTGTTCCCAGTCTTGGAACGTGCGCACAGAAACCCCAAGCAGCGCAGCGAAGGCGGCTTGAGAAAGGCCAGGTGCCAAGCGGGCATGGGCGACTGCAGAAATCTCGGGACAATGAACACGGGCACGAATGCCCGACTTCATTTCGCGCGCCGACGCTAGCAGTTCAGCACCAATGTCAATTTTGGGCTGGCGGCCCACAGGCTTTTGTTTGGCTTTACGCATTTTCAATCTCCTCTTTTGTGCGTACTACTTCCGTTGCACCCAGTAGCCGGGACGACGCCTGTGATGCGCCACGGCGAGAATTCGAAGCTCCTCTGCGGTGATCTGATAGATGATGCTATATGGGAATCGACGGAGGATATATCGCCGGCGCTTGCTTCGGAACACAGCACCGAGCAGAGGGTTGTCCAGAACGAGATTGGCCGTTCGTTCAAACTCAGCCACAAGCGCGAGACCAAGCTCGACACCCGCCTTCAGCGTATAGAATGCTGCTGCGTCGTGCAGTTCGGCGAGCGCCGGTGGAGTAACGACGAGCTTCACTTCAGCGCTGCACGGACCTGTGCCAGAGCGTCAGCAATCGGAATGACTTGCAACACCCCACTTTCGATGTCAGCAATTCTGCGCTCGGTTTCGGCGGCCCACGCTTCCTCAATCTCGGAATCTTCGTCGAGACTAGCGAGCAATAGCTGCGCGAAAGCTGCGCGCTCCCCTGCAGTTAGTTTCAGGGCTTCGGCTTCGAGCAATTCGAGTTGATTTCCCATGGCTAAGGTCTCCGTAAAGATCATATTAAAGTTATACCGTGAGTTTGGTGCCGAGTGAAGGGGAAATGTCCAACGAGATGCCCAATCGGGATGGGGGAAGACCTCGCGATCTTGCCCCTCCCACACCACCGTGCATACGGGACCGTACACGGCGGTTCAATGAACAGATTCCGTCATCCCGCGAGGGATGGCAGGCCTAAACTGCCGAAGAGCCTCGCTGGCAGGGCCAGCGAGAGCGCCGGGTTTTCAACAGGCGCCACGGGCCGTGTGCGCTTTACTGGTGTTCCATGCTCCGCGCACAGATACGCCGCGTTTGCGCAGTTGCCGGTAACCGACCGATCCCCATTGTTTCCAGAGATAGCAACGTAACTTGCGTCGTACCCCCTTGTCGATATCGCGCAGAGGACTCAGCACTTCGGCACTGCCGAAGTACGCTTTCCAATCAAGCAGGGTTTTCCTCAGTTCCGCTACGATCATGCCCACCGCCGTGGAGACCTCCCGGGGTAAGACACGTCATTTTCGCTGCGCGAGCGCCGGATTTACAAAGTGCATCCCAACCTCCGCAGATGGAGCTGCGCGGCTTTTCGCGCAGGTCCGGTGCATTACAGGTTTAGCCATTTTTGCTATGGATATGAAAGAGCTTAGACAGTGAATTACAAAGGGTTTCGATATAGGCAGAATCCTCTTCTGGAGCGACAAGCACTGAGAGTTCTTGTCCGATAGGAGTCAGAGCGTAGTTCTGGAGTTTTATGCCGCCTCGCCTCGCTCGAAGTACTAATTGAGTTGGCGCAAAATAGAAGGACCATTCATCTTTCGCAATACATCTAGCGCTCTCGGCGAAAACGTTCCGGGCACTCCGACCTCCAGCGCCAAAACTCTCGACCACAGAGCTTGCATTTCCGTTCCCGAAACACTTTGCGCTTGCTCAAAGAAGTTGGTAAGCCAGTCTTGATCGACATCCTCGGTTGCTGGCGCTGGTTGAGGCTGGGCCAATGCTCCCTCAACGATTCGCTCGATATTTTGTTGTTGCTGAAGGGCCTTATGTTTTAACCGCGCTTCGAGTCGAGCCTCTAGTGCTTGCTTCCCCTCTGCGGTAACTATGTCAGCATCTGCCTTCGCCCGTGCGAATTCTACGGTGTGTCGAACCTTCGCGTCAGTTTTTGCGGCTTCGAGCGTCGTTAGGCGATAAGCCTCGGCATCTGCATCACGCCGTATTCCATAAGGGCGATAGACTGCCCCCAATGCACGCTCGACAGCACTAATCAACTTATCTGCACTTTTTCCAACACCTAGTAAATCGTCCATAGTAATTGCCCAAGAAATGTGACTGGGAATTGCCTAACGATTGAATTCAGCGGCGCGCTTTAGCGCGTCCGCTGGAATGATGGGTTGGGCGATCGTTATCCGTGACATACTCTCTGGGTTAAGTTTATGTAGCGATCGGCTTGAGGTTGGCATCCTATTTCCTTACCGGCTCTAAACCGTTGACCAACAAAGCTGCTGCGAACAGTGACACGCTGATTATGACCGTGGAAATTGTGAAAGCGTATGTGATTGTCGCTGGATCAGAGCGATTGCCAAGCACTGAGTAGAACAATCCGCCAATGACGGCTACGGACAATGCTGCACTGATCTGAAGGACGGAAGACACAAGCCCTGACACCAGCCCGGCGATCTTTCCTTCCACCCGATCAATCAAGGCACGAACCAACGTCGGCAGCGCTATGCCTTGCCCAAAACCAAGTACAAAAAGAGCTGACGATAGAAAATATGAAGTGTCGGTGTGGACAGAGAGAGCGACGCCTACGAGGCTGATTACTTCCAGCACCATGCCCACTACAGGTGTGCGCGCGCCAAGATGCCTGTGTAGTCGGGGACTGGTAAGCGGGCCAAGCATGAAGCCGATGGCAAGCGGCAGCAGGGCAAGCCCAGCATGCAGGGGGCTGCGGCCAAGTCCGGATTGTTCGTAAATCGAGAACGTAAGGAAAAAAGCAGCAATGGCGTAAAAGCAAAGGGTGGCGACCAGCCCGCGCAGCAAGCCGGGTGCGCGCAACATGGCTGGTATGACAAGCGGATCTCCGCCATCGCGCACGACCCGATGTTCGTGGCGCCAGAACAGGGTCAGAAGCGGAAGGAAGCCGAGCAACAGAGCGATTGACCAGTCAGGCCAGCCTTGTTCTCGCCCTGCGATTAGCGGTACGACCAGGGCAGACAGCGTTGCCGCGAGCAGAACTACACCGCGCACATCGAGACGAGGCGGTCGCCCGGCCCGGTTTTCCCGGATCAGCAGCAGTGCGGCTGGGATGGCGAATGCGGCCACGGGCAGGTTGACGAGAAATACGCTACGCCAGCCGAGTCCGAACGGGTTGGCTGCAATCAGGGCGCCTCCGAGCATTTGACCTACCACCGAAGCAAGGCCGAACGTTGTGCCGTAGTAGCCAAGCGCCTTGGCTTTTTCGTTCGCCGGAAACAGCGCATGAATGGAGGCAAGCGACTGCGGCGCCATGACGGCTGCCGTGACACCTTGAAGTACGCGCCCGGCGATCAATACGGCAGGCGACCAGGCAACGCCACAGATGACCGATGCCCCGGCAAAGCCGAGCAGACCGGCCGCGAATACGCGGCGGCGGCCGTAGAGATCACCAAGCCGGCCGCCAGCGATCAGGAATACCGCGTAGCTGGCCGCATACCCGGATATCACAAGTTGCACAGTAGCGGAAGAGGCGTGCAGGCTGGCGCGGATGGAGGGTAAGGTAGTATTCACGATGAAGAAATCAAGGGGCGGCAGAAAGCTGCCAGCGAGCAGGACGACCAGGGCGGCCCAGCGACGCGGGTCGGGGGTATCGGTCGGTTCAGGTGCCGAAGCTGTCGGGTTGTGCAAGTTACTCATTCGTGGCCTTTTAGAAACCGAAAAGTTCCAAATTAGACAAAAAAATGTCAGTCAAGTGTGTCCATAGCGATGGCGATAAGGACTTCCATCTCTGCTTCGCTCGGACCTGTTTTCCCGAGTACCCGCATGCCTTCAATTGTGCAGAGTAGAAAGCGGGCATGTGCGCGGGCATCGCAGCGGGTGCTGATCTCACCTGAGGATTGTCCTCTGCGAATGACCGTTGCCAGCAGGTTTTGCATGCGCTTGAACGTCGCGCTGATCCGCTCGCGAACTTCGTCGTCCGCCGGCAGCAGCTCCATCGCGGCTGCGGTGACCAAGCAGCCGCGATGACCTTCTCTTGCCGTGGACAGGCGAGCGTAATGCCGCAGCGTGGTGCGGATGGCCTCCCGCGGCGGCTCCTTGTCGAGGTCGTTGCTCAAGCGGCTCAGACCATTGGCGGCGTATCGATCCAAGGCGGCCAAAAAGAGCGAGTGCTTGTCGCTAAACGCCTTGTAAAGACTGCCACGCGACAAACCGGTGCCTTCTATGAGATGAACCATGGACGTCGCGGTGTAGCCATGCGCCTGGAACACCGCCGTGGCATCCCGCACAGCGTCGTCGAAGTCGAATTCGCGTGGACGGCCAGGGCCAATAGGTGAGGGGCTGTGCAAGGACATGCCCGAATATTAGATCGCTCAGTTCCTATTTGTCAAGTGCGACAAGAATTATTACGCCCAACGTAAAGCTAAGGGGCGGGCGCGATAGCGATCGTCCCGCTTGAGCGTTATGTTAGGCTGATGGTTCTACCCCTCGAGATGGCTGATGAATTTATCAACTGTAATATGCTCGCCGTAATGATGAATGACATCCTCCAAGACATGTTTCCGTTGATCCGGTGTAAAAGCAGCGCAAGCATCTTCGAGGACAACAACGTTGTAGCCTAGATCGTGGCCGTGACGTAGGGTTGATTCGACACACACATGCAGGGCGAAGCCCGCCAGATAGATGGTGTCTAAGTGTTGATTTCGGAGATAAGCGTCAAGATTCGAACCGGCGAAACCACTCCCACCCACCCGGCCCTGAACCACGAATTCATCATTTTTCGGGACGAATGGCTCGACAAATTGGCTCCCTTTTCCATCGGTTGGAAATGTCCCTACGCGCGGAATGACCGCCCGTAACCCATAAAAACATCGACCCAATTCTGGATAGCCATTTTGAAACCGAAGCCCACAATGCACTACTGGCATCGTGTGCTGGCGTACAGCCCCCAAAGCACGTTTTGCCCCTTCAATTGCAAGTTCGAATTGCTCTTTATCTTGCATAAGGTGACGAATCTTCCCATCATCACCCAGCCATTCATTTTGAAACTCAATAAGAACTAACGCACTGTTTTTGACCGCCATAGATAACTCCTCTGAGATTGCTGCTGCCTAACGTAAAGCTAAGGGGCGCGGCGGCTTTTTGCCGCGTCCCGCTTGAGCGATGGGTTGGGTGGTTGTAACACTTTCTCCATTACGATATTGCATCTGGCATAAACCGGATGCTGCCCTTCGGATAAAACTGTAAAACCATGCTTTCTGTATAGTGCAATCGCCGAAGCCAAAATCGTATTAGACAACAGGTAAACTCGGCTTGCCCCAATTTTATGCAGATGCTCGAAGGCGGCACTAATCAGAGCGTGGCCAAAGCCATTGCCTTGGAACTCAGGGCTGACCGCCATTCTGGCCAACTGAAACACATTGGCATCTTCTTTGAACAGCGCGCATACGCCGATGACTCGATCTTCTTCCAGCAGCGTGAAGATGTAACCGCCCTCAGATATGATCCTGGCGGGGTTGCGCGCCAGTTCACGATCCGCTTCTTCGATTCTGAAGTGATGTGCAATCCAATCCTCATTGAGGCGGATGAAATCCGGCAAATATTGTTTCTGGTTAATCAAGACAGGCATTGTTATTCGGCTGCGCCTCCATAATGGGCAGCCCCCCGCACTACATTGCGTTGCGCGTTAAAGAATAGCGCTTCGCAAACCATCTTGCGGTGGATGCTACGGTAATGGATCACAATGCTGTCCACGCCCGCATAAACGTCGTGTAGCTCGAATTTCAGCGGCGGCACCGCAGCAAGGCCTTTCTGCCAATACGGCCTGATCTGCTCCTTGCCCTTCAGTTTTCCGGTGGGTTCCTGCATGCGCTCGATGATGAGGGGCGAGGCCATTTCAAAGTCATCCGCATAATGCGACAGAATGAGTTCGAGGTCATGGGAATTCCATGCCGCTATCCATTCCCGTGCGAATTCATGCGCCCATATTGAATCGATCATTGTACTTACCTCTCCATGCTGCTTCGCCAATCTCTACGGGTTTCACGTCTCAAGCCACCCAACGTAAAGTTGAGGGGCGCGCCGCTTTTTGCGCGTCTCTCTCGAACGCCATGTTAGGTGCTGAGCCTTTCAAAGCGGAACTACAGGAATGCATATCTCGCACTCAAATTTCCCCGTCTCGCAATCAAAGGCCGTGCCCTTTGGGTAATACTCAAAACATGGACGGGCATCAAGTTGCAAACCACTGGAAGGCAACCAGCCCCGAAGTAACGCCGCCCAAGCCTCCCCAACCTGTTCGACTGTGCCTTTGAATTTTAGTACCGCATATTTGCCACCTGGAATGGTTGTCTTGAGCGCACCACCAGTTGCCATGAAATCAGGCGAGACCTCGGCACAAGCGTCATATCTGCATTGCTCGGGTGCAGTGATGCTCGGGTCGTCATAGCTGATGCCGTAGCGCGCGTGATCTGCGCCAAGCTTGTTCATGACAGCCCACGGCACATAAGTTTCCTGCCAGAACCTTGCGATGGGCTCGCCATAAGGGCCGAGGTGGCGAAGATAGGCGATAGTCGCAGGCTGGCGGTCAATGAGTGTCACTTTCATTATGTTCTCCTTGTTTGGGTTTTGGGAGATTTCATGTTCCGCGAAAGGCGCTTTTAATGCCTGACTGCGCTTGCTATTCACCTGACCAGAATTGCTATTTGCATTGCGTAGGGAGTACTGCTGTTCGCGCCAAGCCGTAGGCGAACAACCAAACCGGTTTTTGAACGCGCGTGAAAATGCTTCGGCAGAACCAAAACCCACCGACAAAGCAATGTTCAGAACCGCAAGCCGCATGGCACCCACCTCGACACGCCGACGGCGTAGATAATCGCCAAATGTTTCGCCCATCCATGCGGAAAAGAGTCGATGAAAGTGGAATGAGGAAAAATGCGCGACTTCAGCCAACGTGTTGAGGTCGAGCGACTGGTCAAGATGCTGGTCAATGTATCCGAGTACCCGATGCATTCGGCTTTCGTATTCCGGGCGACTATCGTGGGAAGCCATGCAGCGCCTAACGCTTGAGTTAAGGTGTGCGCCGCTTTTGGCGCGTCCCGCTTGAACGAGAGGTTAGACTGGGTGACGGCTCAACAAGGCGTCCGGTGACAAATTTGTGAAGTACGCTAGCCATGAGTGTTTGATAAGGAATGGCTTCCTCTGCGGCCTTGGCCTGAATGTCTTCAAGATCACGA